>Ga0308389_1001092_pt1 | contig 18912 bp, 12 predicted proteins | sample Hotspr2Sample148_FD_202362 | JGI IMG/M metagenome (GOLD analysis project Ga0308389, IMG submission 202362) | Hot spring phototrophic mat microbial communities from Mushroom Spring, Yellowstone National Park, Wyoming, United States - 20040719_148 ... | reverse complement strand
CTTGGCGTGCTTCCTGATTGGGCAATCAAGAAGTGAAGTTCATTCAATACAGTGGCTCTGCGCCGAAATGCTCAATGAGATATTTGATGACAGGATTTGTTTCCGAAAGTTCTTTGAAGAGTTCCGCTGCGCTTTTTTCAGATTTCATGGCTTCAGCAACGCTGGTTTTATCTAACACGATGTCGATTTCCAACAATCCGCCGAAAAACTTGACGGCTTCCTGATGCAATTCGGTTGAGTCTGTTTGGAGCGATTCAAACGAAAACTTCCTTCCACATTTGAGTAACACTTTTCCATCACGCACGACTTCCATCTCGCACATTTTCAAGTGAGAAACAAGAAACGATTTTCCTTCACTTTCGAGCGACTCGATAAACGAACGCCAATGCGTGTTTAGAACATCTTTTGAAATCAAGTTTTGCGTGTCGTTTTCCGCTGGCGCCTCTCTTTCTTTTGCTAATGGGCGCGAGCCGATGTAACGCGGGCGATAGGTCGTTTCTTGAATGAAGCGTGAAAATCGCCCTTGCCATGCGGCAACATTAAGCGATTGACTCACGCGTTCTAAATCTCTGGGTTGCACTTTGGGCTTTGGAGAAGCATTGGCGTGTGCAATCGTTATACTCTCGTCAGCGATTTTTTTTTTAGTTCTTCGCTAAGTGCATGAACGGCTTTTTCAAGCGAGGCAATTCGTGCTTCGTAGGTGCCGAGTTCTGAAACCTTGATGAGTTTAAGCAAGGTCAGTTCCAATTTGAGTTGCGGCTCACGGAAGTTCTTTATCTCGCGTTCGGCTTGCGTAACCACATCAACGAACTGCAAAAGTATATCGGCTTCGAAGTGTTTGGCGTCTTCTTCGTATCGCTTTCTATAGACTTCGGTGGTTTCAATGAGTTTGCTGGAACGCAGATTTTTGATGATGAGAAAATTGCGGAAGTGTCCGATAAGTTTTTGAAGGAAGTCGGGAATGTCGAAGCCGTTTTCATAGATGTAGCTCGAGACTTCAATCATTTTCGCAGGATTTTTCTCGACAATAGCGTCAGTAACGGTGAAGAAATGTTCTTCATCTAAGATGTTGAGCAGGCTTGATGTGGTTTGATAGGTAATGTTGATAGTCTTGTCGCACGATTCTTGAAGCGAAAATGAAATGACTTGGTCTAAGAGGCTTTGCGCATCACGCATTGCGCCGTCGGCTTTGCGAGCAATGAGAGTGAGTGAATCACGGTCAATGGTGATGTTTTCTTTTTTGCAAATGCTTTCAAGCGTATCGGCAATGTCTTGAACAGAAATGCGTTTGAAGATAAAGCGTTGACAGCGCGAAGAAATCGTGGCAGGAACATCTTGCAGTTCAGTGGTTGCGAAAATGAAAATGGCATGTGGCGGTGGCTCTTCAAGCGTTTTGAGAAACGCATTGAACGCCGCTTTGGAGAGCATGTGAAATTCATCAATGATATAGACTTTATACTTGCCTTTTTGAGGCGCGTATCGGACGTTTTCACGGAGCAATCTCACATCTTCGACACCATTGTTTGAAGCGGCATCAAGTTCATAGATGTTGAGACTTGCACCGTCATTGAAGTCACAACAACTTTCACACTCGCCGCAGGGTTCAGCAACTTCGGTGCGGTAAGTTTCGTCCGTTAAAATTTTTTCGCAGTTTAAGGCTTTGGCGAGAATACGTGCCAATGTGGTTTTGCCGACACCGCGCGAGCCTGAAAAAATGTAGCCATGTGCAACGCGCCCTGTGCGAATCGCATTTTGTAACGTGCGTGTGATGTGTTCTTGCGCGGTAATATCTACAAACTTCTGCGGGCGATATTTTCGCGCAATCACCGTGTAACTCATCTCAAACTTTAAGTTTGGTTTGTAGTTCCAAAATTTCATCGCGCTGTTCAGGCGTGATGAAACCTAAATCCACCATCATATCGCCTAAAAAAGTTTTTCGTTCACTTTGAATTTTCATGGCTTCTTCGACTTGCTCTTTGGTTACATAGCCCATTTCAATCGCGCAATCACCAATGCGTTTTGATGGATTTGCTTCTTGATAAGCAATGAGGGCTTTGAACTGTTCAAAGGTGATGAAGTTTTTCTCGAGCAAGGTTCGCCCTAAAATATCGCGGGTCGCCATGTTAAGCCCCAATGCGATTTCAACCTGCTCTTCGGTGGCATAGCCTTTTTCGACGGCGAGTTCTCCAAATTTTTTCATGTTTTATTGACTGTGTTTTGTTTTTTGAAATTCTTGACACACGGCTTAGCGCAAGTGTTCATGCGAAAATTGCACCTTCTTTGACTTCGGCGAAAAATGCTTCGTGCAGTAAGCGCACCGCACGTTCCATATCCGATTCATCAATCGCAAAGCCGATGTTGATTTCTGATGCGCCTTGTGAAATCATTTTCACATTAATATCACCAAGTGCTTGGAAGACTCGTGCAGCAATGCCTGGCGTGCGACGAATACTATCTCCGACAACGCTAATTGTGGCAATATTTTGTTCAATTTCTACTTCGGCGATTTGTTCAAGTTTTTCAACAATTTTGGGCAGATTCGTTCTGTCGCCAATCGTGAGCGAGATAGAAACCTCACTTGTGGAAATCATATCAATATCGGTTTCATATTTTTCAAACACTTCTGCAACCTTTCTCAAAAAGCCAAACGTGCCAAGCATTTGCGTTGTGGTCAAATTGATAATCGTTTGTCCTTTTTTGTGAGCAATAGATTTAATCATTCCTTCAAACGATGCAACGGTATTTGTAATGAGCGTGCCTTCGCTATCAGGACGCTTGGAGTTAAGCACATAAACAGGAATGTTTTTGGTGACTGCGGGGCGAATCGTTGAAGGGTGAAGTACTTTTGCGCCTGAATACGCCAATTCTGCCGCTTCGTTGAAGGTCATGACTTTGAGCCTGCGTGCATCAGGCACAAGTCGTGGGTCGGCAGTTAAAACGCCGTCGACATCGGTCCAGATTTGAATCGCAGTTGCGTCGAGCATTGCGCCAAAAATTGCCGCCGAGTAATCCGAGCCGCCGCGTCCAAGCGTTGTTGTTTTGCCTGATTGCGTCGCACCAATGTAGCCTTGTGAAAGCACCACTGTGCCTTCGTTCAGCAAGGGCAAAACCTCTTGCTTCAACTTTGTTTCTGATAGACTCCATAGCGGCTGGGCTTTTCCGAAATTTTCATCGGTGATGAGCAAGGTTCGTGCATCTTTCCACTCTGTTTTGATGCCTTGCTCGTTCATGGCTTCAGCAAGAATAAATGATGAAAAAAGTTCGCCGTGCGAAGCAAATGCGTCAATCACACGTGGCGATAACTCACCGAACACATCGGCGGCACTAATGAGCGTTGCAAGATGATGCATAAGTTTCTCAATGAAGTGTGTTGCCTTCGTGCCGTTTTTCAAAAGCGTTGAGACAACTTTCAAGTGATGTGAGCCGATTTCGTCAAGCAAAGCCCGTGCGTTGTCGTGCTCACTGCCAACTGCAAGTTCTGCTAATCTGATAAGTTTGTTTGTGATTCCTGCACATGCACTCACAATGACCATTGGTGCAGGGTTCGCATGAAGACGAGAGTGTTCAAGTTGGCGGCGAACAATCGCAATGACATTCTGCATCGCAACGGCATCTTCAACCGAAGTGCCGCCGAATTTCATGACAAGCATGTTGGAAATTCTGATAGGTGAGTTAAAAAATTTTGCGAAGTTAAAAAGAAAAAAGGTCGAAGTGAAATCTTCGACCTTTGCAAAGCGCAATCAACACGAACTTACTTTTCAATTCCCAACATTGAAAGCATGACGCAGTAGTCAAAGGCAAGTTCTTTGAGGTAATCGTAGCGACCGCTTGCGCCGCTGTGTCCGACTTCCATGTTGATTTTGAAAAGCAGTTTATTATTATCGGTTTTCAGCGCACGCAATTTTGCTGTGTATTTCGCTGGCTCCCAATAGCCAACTTGGCTATCGTTGAGTGAAGTAGTTACTAAAATGTTTGGGTAATGTTTTCGCGCAAGATTGGTGTAAGGGCAATACGATTTGATGTAATCATATTCCGCCTTGATTTTGGGATTTCCCCATTCCAAAAATTCGCCGACAGTTAACGGTAACGATTCATCAAGCATCGTGTTGATAACATCGACAAACGGCACTTCGAGGTGTGCAAATTGACAAATGTCAGGACGGATGTTCAGAACGGCACCGATAAGCAAGCCGCCTGCACTTCCGCCTTTGATAGCCAATCGATTCGGCGACGTGTATTTTTCTTTGAAGAGAAATTCGGCGCACGCAATGAAATCCGTAAAGGTATTTTTCTTTTTCATCATTTTTCCGTTCTCGTGCCACTCTTCGCCAAGTTCATTTCCGCCGCGAATGTGTGCGATTGCAAACGCTACGCCACGATTAAGCAACGAAAGCAGAGAACTGTTGAACACAGCATCTATCGCAATTCCGTAAGCACCATAGCCATAGAGCAAGAGCGGTGAGTTTCCATCGCGCTTGAAATCTTTTTTGTAGATGATGGAGATTGGCACTTTCACGCCGTCTGGTGCGGTTGCCCAAAGCCGTTCAGATTGATACTGCGAAGCATCGTAGCCGCCCAGAACCTCTTGCTGTTTGAGCAACACCGATTCGCCTGTGTTCATATCGTATTCATAAACCGATGGCGGCGAAACAAACGATTGATAATGGTAGCGAAACTTCACGGTTTCAAACTCGGGATTCTCTGCGCTGTATGCGGCGTAGGTTGGTTCAGGAAAGTTAATTCGCTTTATCTCGCCTGTCGGAATATTCATGACTTCAAACTGCGTTAAGCCGTTTTCGCGCACCGATAAAACAAGATGTTGAGCAAAGACTTCCACATCTTCAATCAGCACATTTTGGCGATGCGCAATGTGTTCTTTCCAATTTTTCTCGGAAGGGTCGGAAACAGGTGCAGTAAGCAGTCGGTAGTTTTTAGCATTCTTGTTGGAGAGAATGTAAAACTGGCTGTTGCGATGCTCGACGCTGTATTTGTGGTCAATCTCACGTGGGTGAATGATTTGAAATTCGCCTTGCGGTGCGTCGCTTCTGACAAATCTTACTTCGCTTGTGGTTTTGCTTCTGATGTTTAGGAAAATGAATTGCCTGTCATGAGAGCGAGAAACATAAATGTTGTAGAGTGCGTCGGGTTCTTCGTAGATAAGTTCGCCTGTTTGGTCGCCGAGTCTGCGTCGATAAAGGCGGTAGGAGCGTTTGGCATCATCTTCAATCGTGTAGAAAAATGTTTTGTTATCCGAAGTCCATTGAAACGAAGCAACAAATCCGACATCGTCTTTAAGCAGTTCGCCTGTCTTTAAGTTTTTGAAATAAAGTTTGTATTCTCGGTAGCCAGTTTCATCAACGGAGTAGGCAAGTAGGTTGTGGTCGTCGCTAATTTGAAGCAAGCCAACATCGAGGTATGCTTTGCCTTCGGCAAGGAGATTTACATTGAGCAGAATTTCTTCGGGGTTATCTGTTGAGCGGAACTTTCGGCAGAAGATTGGATACTGTTTGCCTTCTTCGGTGCGGGTGTAGTAGTAATAGTCGCCGCGCTTTGTTGGCACGCTCATGTCAGTTTCTTTAATGCGTGAGAGCATTTCCTTGTAGAGCAAGTCTTCAAAGGGTTTGAGCGGTGCGGTCATTGCGTCGGTGTAGGCGTTTTCCGCTTTGAGGTACGCAATCGTTTCAGGATTTTCTTTTTCACGAAGCCATGCATAATTATCCACTATTCTTTCTCCGTGCAGTTGTGTGATTTTAGGAATCACCTTCGCAATAGGGGGCTTCGGAGTTTGTTGTTGTTCGCTGTTTGTAAAAGCCAATGATAAGAAAAGGAGCATTGGAAACATTGTTTGATGGTGTTTTTAACTTTGTGCTAAATCATTGAACTAACAAATCACCCCAAAAGTATCGCATAAGAATTTGTATTTTTCGTTGAACATCAACACTCAACCCAAATGAAAACCTTTGAAACGAAAAAACTTTACTACTCGATTGGCGAAGTGAGTAAAATTGTTGGACTACCTGCCTATTTGCTTCGAGCGTGGGAAGATGAATTCCCACAACTTGCGCCGAGTCGCAATTCCAAAGGCAATCGGATTTACACCAACAAAGATATTGCGACAATTCTTTCCATCAAGAACCTTGTCTATGAGCAGGGCTACACCGCCGAGCGTGCGAAATCGTTGTTGCAAAACAGCCCTCAACCCGAAGTCGAAAAACAAATGCAAGATGCCCTGAACGACTATCAGCCAACGGTAAAGCCAACACGTGCTTCTACGATTATTCAGCGTGAGCGCAAATTGCTTTTGGAAATGAAACACGAACTTGAAAGCCTACTTGAACGCTTTAAGTAAATCTCAGATTTCCGATTCCCAACTCTCTTTTGCCGAACTTGCTGTTCGTTACTTTGTCATTTGGCATCAAGCGTTGTTTCTTCGGCTCTGTTACGCTTTTGGTCGAAGTAGCGGCGCAAGGTTTCGGCAGTGCGTTTGCCGACGGCTTTCTCCAACTGCTCAAATGATGCCGATTCCACTTGCGCTACCGAGCCAAAAATTTTCAGCAACTTTTCTGCCTTAGCCTTGCCAATACCTTCAATCTCTAAGAGTTCACTCGAAAGAGTGCGTTTGTTGCGCAGGTCGCGATGAAAAGTAATTGCAAATCGATGCGCTTCATCACGCACTTGTTGCAAGAGTTTGAGCGAAGAAGATGTCTTCGGCAAGTTGAACGGGAGCGATTCATTTGGTAGAAAGACTTCTTCTAACCGCTTTGCCAAGCCGATGATGGGAATTTTCAAGCCGAGCCGCTCTAATACTTCAACGGCGGCGGAAAGTTGACCTTTGCCCCCATCGACAACGATTAAATCAGGCAACGGCAGTTCCGTAGAAAGTGAGCCACTGTAACGCCGCTCAATCACTTCCGCCATAGCGGCAAAATCATCAATCCCTTCAACAGTGCGAATTTTGAATTTGCGATAATCCGATTTCTTCGGCTTGCCATCAACAAAGCACACCATTGCGGAAACTGTCTCCGAACCTTGAAAGTGCGAGTTATCAAAGCACTCGATTCGGCGCGGAAGTTTGGGCAAGCGTAAATCGCGCTCGAGTGAATAAACACTGTTGGGAATCGCTAAGGCTTCGCCGCGCTTTTGTTTTTGAATCAGATATTCGTTCAAAAGATGTTCAGCATTGGCGCGACACATCGAAACAAGTTTCGCCTTATCGCCAATTTGCGGCACAACGATTTGCACTGATTTCGTCTCACCAACTTCTTGATTGCGTTTCACAATAAACGATTCAATCGCTTCGCGTGATTCTAATTCACACGGCACGAAAATCTCATCAGGCATTATATCTGTCGTTTCCAAGTAATACCTCTCGAGCAAGCGTGAAAGCAAGCGCGATTCTGGTTCATCATTAGCGTTTGAAAAATAGAAGTGCTGTGAGCCAAGCAACTTTCCATCGCGCACTTTGAACACAACACCGCACGCATCGCTTTTGTTAGAAGCAACAGCGAAAATGTCGCGGTCAATCTCGTCCGTGCTAAGCACTTTTTGCTTTGCCGAATAGCGATTAAGCGCGTCAAGTTGTTTTTTGAGTGTTGCCGCTTGTTCAAATTTCATCTCCTTTGCATACTGTTTCATTCGTGCTTCAATCGAGCGGGCAACTTCTTTTGTCTTTCCTGAAAGCAATCGCTTCACTTCATCAATCATAGCGCGATACTCTTCCAAACTCTGAAAACCTTCGCACGGACCTTGACACTTCTTGATGTGATAATCCAAACAGACTTTGAACTTTTTTTGCGCAATGGTTTCGGGCGTCATTTTCAGTGAGCAACTTCGCACTTGAAATATCTCGCCAATCGCATCAAGCAAATAGCGCATTTGTTTGGATTCCGTGTAAGGACCGTAATACTTTGAGCCATCGCGCAACACTGTTCTGGTTGGAAACACACGCGGGAAGGGTTCATTCGTTACAACAATGTAAGGATAAGATTTATCATCGCGCAGGTTGATGTTGTATTTGGGTTTCAGTTGTTTGATGAGGTTGTTTTCAAGAATAAGGGCTTCGACTTCAGAACTTGTCAGCATGACTTCAAGGTCGTGAATTTTGCTTACAAGCAGGCGCGTTTTTTCGCTGTGGTCGGAAAGATTGCGAAAGTAAGATTGCACACGCGCACGCAGATTTTTCGCCTTGCCAACATAAATCACATTGCCCGCCTTGTCCTTGAATTGATACACGCCAGGTGTTGTCGGCAAACTGTCAAGTTTAAGTTGGAGCGTCTCTGAAAGTTGAAGGTCGTTCATGGCAAAGGTTTAAGTTGCGCTGAATTTGCGCTGAAAATAACACGTCCGCAAAAATACACGCTTGCGCTTTCACAGCGAACCACTGCAAAACTTCCTTTTACCATCAGGCACACAGAAACGAATTACCGCGCCCCATGATTTGTGGATTTAGAAAAAGTCTAAATAAGCACTATATTTGCACCAAATTTCATCAACTCAAACCTTTCGTATTGTCAAATGAAATCATACACCCTGAAACTTTCGGCATTTGTTGCGTGCGCCATGCTCGCGCTGATTTCTTTTAACTGCAAAGATAGCGTAACTGATAACCCAAGCGACGCTTTCAATCGCCGCGCCATGCTTGAAAATGTTGCCGATAATATCATCATTCCAAGTTTTTCGGATTTGCAAACCAAAGTCAATGCGCTGAATAATGCGGTAAGTGCGTTTGTGCAATCGCCAAACGAAACAACCCTGCTAAGCGCACGAGCGGCGTGGGAAGAAGCGTATCTTTCGTGGCAATATGCCAATGGCTTCAACTTCGGTCCTGCACAAACTTCAACTGGCACATTGTTCCAAAAAGTCGGCGTGTTCCCTGTGAATGTCTCACAGATTGAAACCTTCATCACGAACCGCACCTTTAACAACGACCTTTCTCGCAACACACGCGGCTTCAATGCGATTGAGTATCTGCTCTACGACCTTGTTAGCGTGAGTGAAGTTGTTGGAAAATTTAGCAACGCCGACCGACGTCAATACCTGCAAATCATCACCGCTGAACTCAAAGCCCATGTTGATGCCGTTGTGAGTGGCTGGCAAACCTATCGTGCGCAGTTCGTTTCAAACGACGGCACTGATGTTGGCAGTTCAACTTCCATGCTCTTCAATGAGTTTGTGATGAATTTTGAGAGCATTAAAAATTTCAAACTGGGTGTGCCGCTTGGGCGAAGACCAGGACAAACACAACCTGAACCCACGCGCGTCGAAGCCTTTTACAGCGGCAAATCCATTCGTTTCATGCGTGAGCATCTCAAAGCCGTTGAAGAACTTTACTACGGCATCGGTCGCAACGGCGTGGATGGCATTGGCTTCGTGGAATACTTACAAAGCGTGCCAAACGGTCGCCAACTCATTGCGCAAACCGAAGCACAACTTGCCGTCGTCAAACAACGACTCAACGCCCTACCCACCGATGCGCGGCTTTCAGATTTGATTACCACCAATTTCCAACTCGTTGATGCGCTTCACACCGAACTGCAACGCCACACGCGCTTTTTCAAAAGTGAAATGGCTTCACTGCTTTCGCTCACCATCACCTTCAGTAGCGGCGACGGAGATTAAGTCATGAAGCGGATTCTCAACTGGCTTGAAACGCCCGTTCATAGCGCACCGCTGGCAATGTTCCGCATCGTGTTCGGACTTGTCATGCTCATCAGCACGGTGCGCTTTTGGCTCTTAGGCTGGATTGAAGACCAATACATCACGCCTGTTTTTCACTTCAAGTATTACGGCTTCGAGTGGGTTGAGCCGCTCAATGCCATCGGAATGTATGCTGTCTTCATCGTGATGGGCATCAGCGCGCTGGGCATCATGCTCGGCGCGTTTTATCGGCTTTCAGCGATAACTTTCTTTTTGCTCTTCACATATGTTGAGTTGTTGGACAAAGCCTACTACCTCAACCACTATTACTTCGTCAGCATTACAGCGTTTCTTTTAACGCTTGTGCCTGCGCACCGATACTTTTCCGTTGATGTGTGGCGCAACCCATCGATTGAGTGCGCCGAAGTGCCGCGTTGGACAGTGGCAACATTCAAATTTCAACTTGCCATCGTCTACATTTTTGCGGGCATTGCGAAAATCAACTCGGAGTGGCTGTTGGAAGCTATGCCGCTTCGCTTGTGGCTACGCGCACAAGACAAGTTGCCACTTATCGGTTGGGCAATGCCTTACGACCTCACCGCCTATCTTTTCAGTTGGGCAGGAATGATTTACGATTGCACGATTGTCTTTTTCCTTATGTGGAAACCGACGCGCCTGCTTGCCTACCTTGCCGTGATTGGCTTCCATGTGATTACGGGCATGATGTTCCCGATTGGCGTGTTTCCGATTGTGATGATTGGCGCAACGACGATTTTCTTCTCGGAAGAATTTCACAAAAAGGCGATTGATGTTCTGCGCGTACTTCTTGGAAAAATTTTCCGAAAGCCATTGCAACCGAAGTCCCTTACGCCATCGCGCTACACGACGCACATTCAGCCCGTTTTACTCAGCGTGCTTCTGATTCACTTCACACTTCAAGTGTTAATTCCCTTTCGCTTTCTGCTCTATCCGCAAAACTCGTGGTGGAATCCGTGCGAATTTTTCTGGAACGAGCAAGGCTATCGCTTCTCGTGGCGCGTGATGCTCGTGGAGAAAGCCGGCACAGCGATTTTTTATGTGAAGGATACACAGACAGGGCGCGAGGGCGTGGTCGATAATCGTGAGTTTTTGAACCCCACACAAGAAAAACAAATGTCATTTCAGCCCGATATGATTTTGGAGTTTGCCCACTTTCTCAAAAAGCATTACGAAGCCAAAGGTGTGCATAATCCCGAAGTGCGTGCCGAAGTGTATGTAACCATGAATGGTCGCTTAGGCAAACTCTTGATTGACCCTCATCTCAATCTTTCAGAAATAAAAGAGGGCTTTGGTAATAAAGATTGGATTCTGCCTTTTCACGAACCTACGCTAACGACGGTTAAAGAATGAAGCATTGTCTTCTGCTTGTGATACTTCTTGTTGGAATCGTTGCCAACGCGCAAGAGCCAATCGTTTCAGGCACAGTGCTGAACGCCGAAACGAGCGAAGCGATTGCAGGCGCGAAAGTTTTCTTGAAAGCACAAGGCGTTGGAACAACGACTGATGAAACAGGCGCGTTTTCTTTTCGCGCAAAGCGTCTTGGCTTGGATTCACTTGTGGTTACGGCGTTGGAATTTGAACGCGCCGTTCTTGCTTGTGAAATCAAGCCGAGTGGGGCGATGATTGAGATTCGCCTGAAACGACGGCTTTACCAATCGCGTGAAATTTTAGTAGAAGGCGAGAAAGCCAATCGCTTTGGCATTTCAAAGTTGAATTCTGTAGAAGGCACTGCGATTTATGAAGCAAAGAAAAGCGAAGTGATTACGCTTAAAGATGTAACGGCAAATTTGGCGGTCAATCAGGCGCGACAGACTTTTGCCAAAGTTTCAGGCTTGAACATTTGGGAGTCGGACGGCGGCGGCATTCAACTCGGCATCGGCGGGCGCGGATTAAGCCCGAATCGAACCTCAAATTTCAATGTGCGGCAAAATGGATACGACATTTCCGCTGACCCACTCGGCTATCCTGAAAGTTATTACACGCCTCCGTTTGAAGCGTTGGAGCGAATTGAAGTGGTGCGCGGGGCGGCATCGCTTCAATACGGCACGCAGTTCGGCGGTATGCTCAATTTCGTCTTCAAGCGCGGCAATCCTGATAAGCCGTTTGAATTTTTCTCGCGACAAACGGGCGGCTCGTTTGGCTTGTTCAGTTCGTTCAATAGCATCGGCGGAACGGTTCAAGACTTAAACTACTACGGCTTTTATCAATTCAAGCGCGGCGATGGCTGGCGACCGAACTCCGAATTCGACCAACACACGGCATACTTCTCCTCACGCTACACACTTGGCGAAAAACTGACCTTATCGGCAGATTACACCTTCATGCACTATTTGGCGCGTCAGCCCGGCGGCTTAACCGATGCGCAATTTGCCGTAAATCCGCGTCAATCCTTGCGTCCGCGCAACTGGTTTCAAGTTGATTGGAATGTCGCCTCGCTCACTGCCGATTATTTCTTTTCTCCAACAACACAACTGAACAGCCGATTTTATCTGCTTGCCTCTGGTCGCGACGCACTCGGCAATTTGGAACGCATTACCTACAACGATATGACACCACGACGCGACGGCACATTTAATCGCACGCTCATTAAAGCCACATTCCGAAACCTTGCGAACGAAACACGGCTCATTCATCGATACAAGTTTCTCGGCAATCAATCGACAGTGCTGGTTGGAGTGCGTGCCTTTCACGGCACAACCACACAAACACAAGGCGATGCCGATAGCACCGCCAATCCAACCTTTCAATTTCTCAACCCAAATAATCCCGAAAATTCTGACTTCCGATTTCCTAATCGCAATTACTCGGCATTTCTTGAAAACATCTTCGTCATCACGCCGAAACTGACGCTCACGCCGGGCGTTCGCTATGAGAACATTCAAACTTCGGCGGAAGGATTTTATCAGCAGATTTCATATGACGGTGCGGGGAACATTGTGGGCAAATTGCGTAAAACGGAAAATCGCTCGCGTGGGCGTGCCTTTGTTTTCTTCGGTATCGGCGCAAGTTACACACCCAGCGAAAGCGCAGAGCTTTACGCCAACATCTCGCAGAATTATCGCTCCATCACATTCAGCGATTTGCGCATCGTCAATCCCAACTTCGCCGTCGACCCGAACATTCAAGATGAGCGCGGCTACAATGCGGATTTAGGATTACGCGGCAACTACAAAGGATTGATTTACTACGACTTCACGCTTTTTTACTTGCGCTACGACAATCAAATCGGATTGCTTCTGAAGAACGACCAGCCGCCGCTCTTCCTGCCGTATCGCTTGCGCACCAACATCGCCGATTCGCGCACCTACGGCATTGAAACGATGATTGAAGCCGACCTTTACGGATTACTCTTTGGCTACTCGCCTTCGACAAGCGTCTCGCTGTTTTCCAATGTGGCACTTTTAGATGCGCGCTACATCAACACCGATGAGCCGTCGATTCGCAATCGCAAAGTGGAACTGGTGCCACCAATAACGCTACGTGCAGGCACAACCTTGCGGCACAAGACATTTCAAACTACGGTTCAGATTTCATACATCGGCGAACACTTCACTGATGCGACAAACGCCGTCAGAACTTCAACGGCGGTTAATGGCATTATTCCATCATATTGGGTGATGGATATTTCAGCACGCTATCAAGCAAGTTGGTTTGAGTTGGAAACTGGCGTGAATAATCTCACCGATAACTTCTACTTCACGCGCCGCGCTGACGGCTATCCGGGACCGGGCATCATTCCTTCTGACGGGCGCAGTGTTTATTTGACGCTTGGCGTTAGGCTATGAGCCGTGCTGTGGTTTGAGTCGCTTATCTCTTTGGATTTTATTGGGAAGAAGAATTGCATCGGATTTTGCTTGAAGCGTTCTCCAACAAGTCTAATTAACTCGCGTCCTTCTTTGAATTTGACTCGCCGAGAGACAATGGCTACAAAGAGCGACAAGCCGAAACTGACAAGAAAGTTCATGAGTCCAACAGAGAAAATGCCAAGAAGCGTAGCAGTGATTTCAAATGCGGAAAGTTTATCCCAAATTTTTGCGAAGGCGATTGCCGAGCCGCCGCCTGCGATGGTCACGTGGCGCACATCAAGCGGCAATCCTGTGATTTGACCGATAATTGGCGTTAAGCCGAGCGCGAATCCCAAAAAGAGATTTCCCACAATCGCACCTAAATTTTGCTCCAAAACCTTGCCGATTTTATCAAGCCGCTTTTCCGAAATGAATCGCCGCCAAAAGCGGTGCGTGCGAATGCGAGCGTGCAGTTGTCCATACATCACGAAGTTGTCGCAGTAGCCTGAAACGAAACTGCCGAGATAAAGAATCACGCCAGTGAGCGCGGCGTAAAAAAACGTAAGCGTTGTGAATGGATTGAACGAGGCAATTGTGTAAAAGGCTTTTTCTTCGGTTGCGATGTGCGAACCTGAAATGAAATACCAAATCCACGAGAGCGCAAACGCCAACGGCAAGACAACCGAAAGATTGCCAAGAAAGGCGGCAAATTGACTGCGTGAAATTTTGGTAATTAAATCAGCAGTGTTTTCAAGATTGTGATTCGTAGAGCTTGTAGAATCAAGTGAGCGTGCTAAGGCTGATGCGGTCATGGCAGGCTGTTTTGTTGCCAGCGAAAAGTGAAAGATGTGCATCGTAATGAAACTACCAGCATAGTTGATGCTGTAAAGAACTCCGCTCACGAGTGGTGCGGCGTTGAGATATGAAATGAGAAACTTCACCCAGTTCGTAAAGGCAATGATGAACCCGCCGCCCATGGCGTCGACAAGGAAGTTCCAATACTCTCTGCGTGTTGTGGTAATGTAATGCTCGCCTGTTGAGCTTGTATGCTCGGCAACTTTGTAAGCCAAAAGGCTGGTGTTCTCGAAAAAATGCTCTTTCAAATCGCGGCTCAAATTCACAGCGCGAATCAACTCTTTGAAAAGCGAGAGCGCAAGTGCAGGTTTATTAATTTGTTCAAGTGGTGAGAGCAGTTTTAAGAGTATTTTCATTCGCTCAACGGCGCGGCGAATCCGATACAAGAGATACACTAATCTCAAACTTACGCCTTGAACCGCTTGTGTTTCTTGAACTTGCGCTACACAGTCCATTGTCTTGGCGATAGCGTTCATGGCGCGTTCATACTGCACAGTAAGCATTTCCTCTGTGATGTGTGCAGACTTCACTAATTGCTTTTGATACAGTTCAACATAGTTGCCAACCTCCGTATCCATAACAAGAAACGGCGATTGCGCGTGCTCAATCGAGGGAATCCGATTCATCAAATCGGGCTCTAAGCCCATGGCACTAATGCGATGCGAAAGAATCAGGATTGATTGCAACAGTGAGAGTTCAAAGACGCTGATGGCATTGATTGCATCGCCGTGATTGAAGAGTTGCCACAGTTCAAGCCAAAGTGCATTTGGAATGGCTTTTACCCAAAGATGGTCGTTGCGCTCACAAAAGCAAGCATCAAGAAAGTCGGCAAGTTCGGTCGGATTGTAAAGCGGCGGCAGAATCTTTTCGCCGATTCGCCTAAAAATTTCTGCAAAAAAACTCGGGCGCACATTCACACCTTCTTCTGTGAAAAGCCGAACATGATTGCGCGTCTCAATTTGAAAACTGATGTAGGCTTTGAACTTGGCAAGCGTTTCGGGCGACTTTCTTAACACTTGAATCAGGTCAGATAATCGCTTGGCGGCATCGTCGCTTGTTTCTTCTTTTTTCGGGCGAAGGCGGGCGATTAACTCAATAAGCCACTTTCCATCATCGTAATATGGTGCAAGCGGAACAGTGTGAATGAAATCTTCAAAAATCAGTTTCTCTACGGGCTTGGCTTTGATGTATGAAAGCATGGTGTTGTGTTTTGGTTCAGATGAATTGTCAGTCTTCATGCGTGAAGCAAGCAACGAGCTACTTGGAAAATTTACAGAAGTTTAATCACTCACGCTTTTTGTTTCTCCTCAACGCAAGTAATTTTCAACATTAACCTATTCTTACCAATGAAAAACATCGTTCTATTGTTTCTTTTTCTCATTCACGCGTCGCTTCTTTTGGCGCAAGCCGACCTGTTGCAATCAGGACCGATGCTCGGTTACAGCGATATGAAAGAAGTGCTTTTGTGGGTTCAAACTAAATCGCAAGCGAAAGTGAAATTTGAGTATTGGGAAAAAGGCAAGCCTGAAACAAAGTTTTCAACAGAAGAGATTTACACCACGAAGCACTCGGCATTTGTGGCAAAAGTGATTGCTGATAAAGTTGAACCCGGTCGGCGTTATGAGTATGCGCTTTACATCAATGGTCAAAAAGTCGAACGCCCGTATCCTTTGGAATTTCAAACACAGCCGCTTTGGCAATGGCGCACCGACCCGCCCGACTTCACGATTGCGGTTGGCTCTTGCTACTACGCCAACGAAGAACAATACGACCGCCCCGGACGCGGTTACGGCAGCAACTACGAGATTTTCAAAGCAATTCATGCAAAACGACCGGACTTGATGCTTTGGCTTGGCGACAACATCTACTTGCGCGAACCGGATTGGAACACACGCGAAGGCATTTTTCATCGCTACACGCATGCGCGCGCTCTGCCTGAACTTCAACCCTTGCTCGCTTCAACGCATCACTATGCGATTTGGGACGACCACGACTACGGACCTAACGACCACAACCGCAGTTTTTGGAACAAAGAAACCACGCTCGAAGCCTTCAAACTTTTTTGGGGAAACCCTGCTTACGGCGTTGCAGGCTTAAACGGCATTACAGGCGTTGCGCAGTGGGGCGATGTGGAAATCTTCTTGCTCGATAATCGCTACAACCGCACGCCCAATGAACGCAAAACCGAAACACGCACCATTCTCGGCGAAGCACAGTTTCAGTGGCTTATTGATGCACTTGCAAGTAGCAAAGCCACCTTCAAACTCGTTGCGATTGGCGGACAAGTGCTAAACACTGTTGCACGTTACGAAACCTACGAAAACATTGCGCCCGAAGAAAAAGCGCGTCTTATTAAAGCCATTACCGATGAAGACATCAAAGGCGTGATTTTTATTGATGGCGACCGACATCACACGGAACTCTCTAAACTCGAACGCAAAGGCACATACCCGCTCTACGACCTCACCGTCTCGCCACTCACAGCAGGCGTGAGCGTGAATGCGGCAAAAGAAGAAAACGCACTTCGCGTCCCTGAAACCATCGTTACTGAACACAACTTCGCCATCTTGAAATTTTCAGGCAAACAAAAAGAGCGCGTGCTGACTATCACGATTTACAACAAAGACGGCAACACGATTTGGTCGCGAGAACTCAAAGCCCAAGACCTGCAATGACAATGCTACTCATTACTCACTACTCATTACTCATTATCACAGGTTGAACGCGAATTTCATCGCTTCGCTCACGAAGCCAAGCATACCCGTTGGGAAAATGCCAAGTAAGAAAACAAGAAGTGCAATTAAGAGAAGGGTTGGACTGATTGCCACGCTATCGAATTGCTTTTCGGCTTGTGGTTCGCGCATAAACATAAAAATCACTACGCGCAAGTAGTAGTAAGCTGAAACAGCACTCGCTAACACGCCAACAACCGCAAGCCACGACAAGCCACTTTCAACAGCGGCGGCAAAGAGTTTATACTTTCCGATAAATCCTGCAAACGGCGGAATGCCTGTCAGCGAAAGCATAAAGAGAGCCATCACGCCTGCAAGAAGCGGCTTCTCTTTGAACAGCCCTGCGTAATCCGATGCACAGGTGAAGGCGCGATGCTGTTCAAGCAGTGCAATCACGCCGAAAGCACCAATGTTCATCAGCGAATAAACGAGGGCGTAGTAAAGCACCGCACCATATCCCGAATCGTTTGCGGCAACGACACCCACCAGCATATATCCTGCATGCGCAATGGAAGAAAATGCCAACATACGCTTTAAGTTCTCTTGCGAGAGTGCGGCAATGTTTCCAACGACCATCGTTAAAACGGCAATCGCAGAAAGTGCAAACCGCCAATTTGCGTTGTTGTCAGTTTGCGATGAAACATTGAGCAAAACGGTGATAAGTGCCATAAATGCCGCCGCTTTGGAAGCCGTTGACATGAGTGCTGTTGAAGGTGTTGGAGAGCCTTCATACACATCAGGTGTCCATTGATGAAATGGCACCGCCGAAATTTTGAAAAGAAATCCGACCATCATCAGCGATAGTCCAACCCAAAAGAGCGATGTTGCGCCGTTCTCTTGCAAGTAGATTCCGATTTTGAACAGTGTCATCTCGCCTGTTGCGCCGTAAATGAGCGAAATCCCATAAAGAAAAAATCCTGACGAAAACGCGCCCAAAAGAAAATACTTCATTGCCGCTTCGTTGGCGCGAAGGTCTTTGCGCATCACGCCTGCCAGCACATAAAGCGCAATCGACATTGTTTCCAAGCCGATAAACAGCACAATCATATTCGCCGCACACGCCATCAGCATCATGCCAATCGTGGCGATAAACACAATGATGTAATACTCGCCGAAGTGAATGTTCTCTTTGACAAGGTAACTTTGCGACAGCGTGATGATGAGCAATCCTGACAAAGCGAATACAAAGTTTGCAAATTGCGCGTAAGGCGAAAGCCGCAACATCGTGCCAAACGCATAGCCTTGTTCATTCGGAATGATTGTCATTGCAATTAACACAAGGAAGCCAATGCTTGTCAGCGAAAAAGTCAGTTGTGCGCGTTTCGAGGTTGCCTCAATTACCAAAAGCAACACTGCCCAAAGCGTTGCGAATGTAATGGGAAGCGCAAGAAATAAATCGTAAAGTGTCATAACGACAGAGAAACAAATTTGAAGTGAGATTACTTACTCGTGAGCGATGAATTTTGTTGAACTTTCTCAATCACGCTTGCTGTGCTTTTTTCAGAGAGTTTCAAAAACGAACTCGGCGCAATGCCAATCCAGACAATCAAAATCACGAACACAACCGCAACGGCACTTTCGCGCATATTCAAATCGGAAACGCGCCGATTAGCATCGCTTGTCAATTCTCCCAAAAACACTTTTTGAAACATCGGAAGCATATACACAACAGAAAGAATCACACCGATTGCACCCAGCACAGCGTAAGTTCCGTTTTGCAAAACGGGCGATTTGAACGCACCAACGAGAATCAAAAATTCGCCGATAAATCCATTCAAGCCGGGCAATCCAACCGATGAGAGCATCGCAATCGTGAAGAACATTGCGCCAAGCGGCATGACTTTTTTCAATCCGCCGTAATCCGC
>Ga0308389_1001091_pt1 | contig 18922 bp, 17 predicted proteins | sample Hotspr2Sample148_FD_202362 | JGI IMG/M metagenome (GOLD analysis project Ga0308389, IMG submission 202362) | Hot spring phototrophic mat microbial communities from Mushroom Spring, Yellowstone National Park, Wyoming, United States - 20040719_148 ... | reverse complement strand
GCAGGCACCATGAGCGCAAAAATTGACGGGCAAGATTGGTCCTCTACTTCCATTCCCGGCTTACCCGGTGCGTATGCAATTTACACCAGCAACAACTTGACACTCATCGGCACACAAGTACAAGGCACATCAGCCTCGACGTTCAACATCACGATTGCCAACGTAACCGGCACCGGAGAATTTAGACTAGGTCTCTTTCCCGTCGGTAGTTTTCAAGGTGTTGGGGCATATGGAACATCTGATGGGCAAGCATGGGCTACTACAAACACAGAAACTGGCACTGTGAGAATCACCAAACTCGACACGCAAAACAAAATCGTCGCAGGCACATTCAGCTTCAGATGCAGAAGCACAAATGCAACCCCAGAAATTCGAAACATCACCGACGGACGTTTTGATGTCAAATGGGACGTGCGTGGGGGCAACTAAACAACCCAGAGAGGCACTTGCTTCTCGCAAGTAAGTGCCTTTCTACTTCAACCTGATGATGGCAATGAAAAGGATAGGGAGTCTCATTCTGTTCGTTTGGGTGTCGGTCGCCGTGCAAGCGCAACCGTCGGATTTTGGATACAGGTATTGGGGCGGCGGCATTACGCTTGCTCATCAAGACCAGAACTATGCGCGAGGCAACTACGCCTCAAACGCCGGAGCCTACTACGGTGCCGCGCTCAATGCCAGTTACCTTGTGGATATGGCAGACTTTGGACTGAAGCTTGGCACTCATCAAACGCTCGGCATTGTCTATCACGGCAGTATGCAGTTCGGCTGGGGCAATCGTGCGCATCAATCGAAAAGCGATGCTGATGTGCATTTCTCGAATGCGATTGGCATTGGCTTCCTGAACGAAACGCTCTTCAACGCCACGCTGGGCATTAAAGCACTCGTGCCATTTGAATTTGATGCACGCTTGCCCGCCACAGGCATTTGGATTAAGCCAACCCTCGACCTTGCCGATTATCACATCGAAGCCGGTTACTTAATGCCGATTGTCTCAAATCCAAATTCGCCTGAGTATGGCGTTTCAGTGGCAGAAATTACTGCTATCAAAAAGATAGACGACTACTTCGGTATCGGCATTCGGTATGAAGTGCGCCAAGCCGCCATTTCAGAGCGCGCCTCGCGTGTCAGCCTTGTAGCGATGTTTTAACTATTCCTTATCACCCTTGTCACCCATTGCAATCTCTTGCACCCAAAACCATTTTTTCTTTCTATAACTTAAACGGAGAACAACAACCATGAAAAGACTTGAACTCAAAACCCTGCTGACCCTGCTGCTCATCGTTGCCAGCTCGCTCTTCTATGCGTGCAAAGAAGAGAGTAACCCTGCTGATAACAATGACCCGAACAGCGACATTCCTGCTGACCCCGGAGGCAGTGCGCCTGCGCCGACCATCAACAACGTGCGCCCCGCCGCTACCTTCGCGAAAACACAAGGCAACGAAAGCCGCATTCGTATTTCGCTCTTGGGCATCATCAATCCTACTACAGGACAGCCGATTGAATTTACAGGCAATCAAAACCTGTATGTAACCGAAGACAACACGCTCAAAGGCATTAAACTGACGCGCGTGAGTGCCAACAATGCGTTGGGTGTCGACATCGTCTTCACGGTCGACAATTCCGGCTCAATGTTTGAGGAAGCCGATTCCATCGCCGCTAAAATCATTTCGTTTACTAACACGTTGCAAGCATCAGGCTTGAACTTGCGCGTGGGCTGCGTGGGATACGACGGACCAGTAACGGGTGCGTTGGATTTAACGGCACCTGACAGCTTGCGCGTGTACTTGAATCGTGCTACCGGCACCAGCCGAACAAGAGGCTTTGGCGGAGCAAACGCGCAAGCCCTGCAACAAGCGGCGCGAGGTCAAAACGCCGGTGTCTCTGGTGAAAATGCCATCGTTGCCATACGCTTCGCCGATTCGCTCTTTGCGTGGCGACAAGGCACGCAGCGCATCTACATCAACTTCACCGATGAACCCACCCAGCCGAATCAACGCCCATGGTATTCGACTGATGTGTTCTTAGCGAATTGGAACAACCAACGCGGCACGATTCACACGGTTTGGAGCGGCGGCGATACAACACTCTTCGGAAATGAAGTACCGCTTTCTATCGAGAAACCTTGGCGACTTTCCTTCGGAACAGGCGGCACGCTCAAAGTCATTCGCTCCGATGCGAGCGACCTCGATTTGACCACGCTACCAGTTACTGTTGCGCTTCAAAATAGTTGGCTGGTGGAATTCCGAAGTGCAAATCCGAATGTCCCGCATAACTTGAAAATCACCGTCAAAACCAACACTGCCGACGGCGAGACACGATACGAGAACGTAACCTATTGACACTTACGAAGCACAGGGCGACTGCACAAAGTCGCCCTTTCGTCTTATATTCGCGCCTCAATTCAAAACTGCCTTAAACTATGTTTGACCTTGAACGCGAAAAACTGACCACACTTTCCGAAAGACTCAACCAACTGCGGAGGTTTCTTTGACATCGATAAAAAATTAGAAACCATCGCACACCTTGAAGCCAAAACCACTGCCGACGACTTCTGGAACGACAACACCACCGCACAAAAAATCCTCAAAGAAATCGCTGAACTGAAATCGTGGACAGAGGCTTACAAATCGCTTGAAGCCAAACTAAACGGCGAAAAAGAATCAATGGACGTTGCCGAAGAACTCGGCGAAGAAGGCTACCAAGCCGACGCGCAAAGAAATCTTGAAAAGATTGAAAAGGAAATCGCCTCCCTTGAATTCCGAAATATGCTTTCAGGCGAAGACGATAAACGCAATGCAATTCTCACGATTCACGCAGGCGCAGGCGGCACCGAAGCGCAAGACTGGGCAGAGATGCTCTACCGAATGTATATGCGTTGGGCAGAACGCAAAGGCTTCAAAGTCTATACCGATGATTACCAAGAAGGCGAAGGTGCCGGCATTAAAACCGCCACGCTCGAAATTCAAGGCGAGTATGCCTACGGCTACTTGAAAGCCGAAAACGGCGTGCATCGCTTGGTGCGCGTCTCGCCTTTTGATGCCAATGCACGTCGGCACACCTCTTTCGCGAGTGTCTTTGCCTATCCCGAAGCCCCCGAAGATGTGCCTATCGAAATCCGCCGTGAAGATTTGCAAATCGATACATACCGAAGCGGCGGCAGAGGCGGACAAAACGTCAACAAAGTTGAAACCGCCGTTAGAATTACGCACCTTCCAACTGGCATTGTGGTCGCATGCCAACAAGAACGCTCGCAGTTCCAAAACCGTGAACGCGCTATGAAAATGCTCAAATCACGTCTCTATCAACTCAAGCGCGAAGAAGAAGAAGCCAAACGCCGTGAAATAGAAGGCAAAAAACGTAAAATCGAGTGGGGTTCACAAATTCGCAGTTATGTCTTCGATGACCGCCGCGTCAAAGACCATCGCACAGGCTATGAACGCTTCGATGTTGAAAATGTCATGGACGGCGATATCGATGATTTCATTGAACGCTACCTCATGGAATTCGGGGATTAACACTATGAATTACAAGCATCAACAAACGCTTGCCGAAGTGGCGCAAAAGTGCGCGACGTTTGGATTCGTTGCCAGTTATGATGGCAACGTCAGTATGCGCACCGAAGAGGGCATTTACATCACTGCCACGCGCACGCTCAAAGCCAACGCTTCACCCGAAGACATCTGTTTGATAGATTTGAACGGAAAGATGATTGAAGGCACGCGCTCGCCTTCGACCGAAAGCCTCATGCATCTCTACATCTACAACCAGCGACGTGATGTGCAAGGCATTGTGCATACACACCCACCTGCAACGACTGCCTTCGCCGTTGCACGCAAAGCCCTTGACCTTGCCGTGTTTCCCGAAGTGATTTTAGACATCGGTCCTGTGCCGCTCGCCGAATACGCTACGCCCAGCACCGATGAAGTTCCGCGCTCGCTTGAAGCGTTTATCACTTGGGCAAATGCAATTCTTTTAGCCAATCACGGCGTTGTGGTCATGGGCGGCTCCGTCGAAGAAGCCTTCTATCGAACTGAAAAATTAGAACATGCCGCTCAAACGCTCATCTACGCGCAAACGCTTGGCGGCATTGTGCCACTAACAAAACGCGAAGTGGATTATCTCTACGAAACCCACCAAGACTTTGAACGGCGCGGCATGTTCGCCGACTTCCAAGAAAAAGAACTGTGCCAATGCCAAATAGAAAAATTCGTTTGCAAAACATGCGAAGAAAAGTCCGAACAGGATTTCATCAAAAGCACCGCAGAAAAAATCTTAAAGCGGCTTTAATCTCACATTGATTTGCCTTAAATTCTAACCACTTCATCACCACCGTTCACTTAAACACAACTACAACCGATGGCAGTCTCAAAAGCAGATGTAGAATATATTGCAACGCTGGCGCGACTTTCGTTCACTGATGATGAGAAAGAAGCCATGACACATGACTTGAATCAAATCCTGAACTATGTTGAAAAATTGAACGAACTCAACACTGACCATATCGAACCGCTTTCCAACATGGGCGACCGAACAAATGTGCTTCGCGATGATGTGCCAATACCTTCTATCCCAAATCGTGATGCACTCAAAAACGCACCTGACTGGCAAGACCGATTTTTCAAAGTGCCAAAAGTAATTGGTTGATTATTAACCTAACTGCAATCTCATCTATGAATCGTTTGTCAAAACTTTTCGCTTTCTTTTTGCTCATCACTTCGTCAAGCCTATTTGCGCAAAGTAAAGCCGTAGAACAAAACATTTCTGATGTGGCTGATGGCGTCGTGCAACTTGCTATTTACAATGGCGACAATCAGCCCTTCAAATCGCTGACAGGACTCGTGGTATCCAAAGATGGTGTTATCGCTACCAGTGCCAGTGCGATTGAAAAAGCCACTTGGATTGGCGTAACGATTGAAAACAAAGAATACTTCGCTACCGATGTTGCTATCGTTGATGAAACCAACGACATTGCCCTGATTCGCATCAACGCAAGCGGCTTAACGCCTGTCAATCTCAATAAAGTCGGTGCAGTTGTTAAAGGCAAAACCGTTTATGAACTCACTTACACAGGCAAAGAAATCAGTTACTCCGAAGGCGAAGCAGGAAAGCCTGAAAAAATTGGCAAGGCGCGTGTCTTGGTGGCATCGTTCAAATGGGCGTTCAATCAAAATGGTGGGGCATTGCTCAACGCACAAGGCAAATTAGCAGGTATGATTAGCACCAAACTCGGCGGCGCAACTCCAATCGCCAACGTCAAAGCCCTGACAAAAAAACTCAAAAAGTTATCTTCACCACTTAAAACCCTTGCACAAACTAAGCCCACGCTTGTTACTGGTCCAGAGGTCAGAAAAACATTCTACGCTAACGGCGTGATTCAATCTGAACGCACTTACTTTCACGATAAACTCGAAGGGGTGTCGAGATTTTATGATGAACTCGGACGCTTAAAGCGCGAGGAATTTTATAGAGACAATATGTTGGACAGCATCGCTCGTGACTTTTACCCCGATGGCAAAGTCAAAGCCGAAGTGGCTTACAAAGCTGGAAAAAAGCACGGCATCGCAAAAACTTTCAACGAAAACGGCTGGCTTGAATCCGAAGCCACCTTCGAGAACGACGCACTCGTTGGCTTAATCAAAGGCTATGAGTATTACCCAGGCGGCGAACTGAAAGCCACCTACACCACCACGATTGACGGCGTGCTAACAGGACAAAAACGCATTTACTTCCCTGACGGCATGCTGGCTGGCGAAGAAAATTACACACTTGGCAAATTAAACGGCGTGCGACGCACCTACTACGACAACGGCTTTTTAGAAAAAGCCCAAACTTGGCGCAACGGGTTTCAGGTCGGTGAAGAAAGAATCTATTTCCCTAATGGCAAACGCAAAGAAGAAAATAAGTTCAATGAAGCCGGCATCATGATTGAAAGCAAAATCTACGATGAACGCGGCAGGAAAATCGAGGATTTAGATGCAGGCGAAATCGCAGAACGAAATCGACAACGCAAGCAGGACGGAAATTAGAAGAGAGAGTTGAAAATTGAGAAGTGAGAAATAAGAAGTGAGAAGTGATAGTTAAGAAGTTGGGAGTGAATCTGTGCAGTTCAATTTTTCAAACTTCACTCTCAATGTGTTCGGTTTCTCGTTTTGCTATCAACCACTGCGTTCAATGCTGATTTTAATTCACCTTCGCCATCAAACACTTCGAAGGCAATTTCCAAGTAAAAGCATGCCGTATGTTTCAGGCGATTAAAGAGTGTTTCATCGGCTTTTAAGCGGAAATAATCTTTTTCGGTTGTAACCACAATGTTAATGCCGTGCCTGACCACTTCGGAGAGAATGAACTCAATGTCGGATTCTGTGTAGATGTGGTGGTCAGGGAAGTGTTTTTGATGTTCGACAATCAATCCTGCGTATTGGAGCGTTTCGATAAAGTTTTTGCTATCGCCGATGCCTGAAAAAGCAAACGCCCATGTCCAAAGAAATGCTTGCGTGCCGAGCGGAACTAACTCGCCTGAAAAAAAACTACGCAATCCAACAATTTGAATCCGAGATTTAACCACAGGTTTGCTAAAAGGCGCAAGTGTGTTTAAGAGCGCAGAGAGGTCGGTGTAGCGTGTCACTTTTGAGAGCAGAATCATATCGGCACGGCGAATGCTGTCAATAGGTTCGCGCAAGCGTCCAAGTGGCAGAAGGGTATCGTCAGTCGGGTTTTGTTCAGCATGAATCACAAGCAAATTTAAGTGGCGCGCAATTGCACGGTGCTGGAATCCATCATCAAGCAAAATCACGTCGGGGAGGCAAGAAGAGAATTTTTCAAGGAGAAATCTCACGCCGTCGGCGCGTTGTTCGGCAACCACAATAATTGCAGTTGGATTGCGCCAAGCCAGCATCAGCGGTTCATCGCCGGCTTCGTTTGCACTGACACGCACGAATGTGCCATCGCATACAAGAATGACACCTTTGGTCTTTCGTCCGTACCCGCGTGAGATAATCGCAACGCGCTTGCCTTGACGATGATAATGCTTAACAATCCAATCGACAAACGGTGTTTTGCCTGCGCCGCCCACTGTCAAATTTCCAACCGAAACCACAGGAATCGGCGATTGAAATGACTTCAACACGCCGTTATCGAACAGTCGATTGCGCAGTGCAACTGCGGCACTATAAAGCCAAGATGCAAGGTAGAGATGCAGTTTCAAGCGCGTTGAAAAGTTTGAGTAAGCGAATCTGTGAAGGCTTTTAGGTCATCTTCCGTTTCAAACTTCGGCACAGTGATATGTGTCAAGCGAATATCGGCGCGTGAAAACGGTTTTGGAATTTCGAACTTATCCCAACTTTTTTCCAATCGCCATGCTTTTTCAAAAGCAATGTCCATAAAAAGAATCGGTGTTTGCGTTTCGGCGGCAATGCGCACAGAGCCGTATTTGAAGACGTGGCGTGCGCCGCGCGGTCCATCAGGCGTAATTGCAATCGCATTGCCTGCGCGCAAGCAATTTATCATTTCAGTTTTAACAAGTTCTTTTCCACGCGAACTCGAGCCGCGAATCAGCCCAAACCGCATCACGTCAAGTGCATTGGCAAGCATCGTTCCATCTTTTGAAAGGCTCACCACCGCATAGCATCGCTTCGGACGCACCAATGCTTTCGCCAAAAGCCAACCTGCAAGCATTTTGCCATGCCAAAAGGCTATAATCAGATTTTTCCGTTTGGGAACTTCTCCATGAATATGCTTACGAAGCGTTAAATACAAGAGCCAAATGAAGAACGGAAGAAGCGTTTTGCTTAAAAGAATTTTCAAGACAGTCAAACGTTATGAAGCAGTCAAATGTTACCTTCTCGTTCAAAAGTTTTCAGAAAGCCCATAAATATACTGCGCATTCCATTAGGTTTTTCTGTGGAGAATGTCTAATTCGTGGTGTATCTTTGTATGTGCAACTTGAAGCGTTTTGGGCGAGCGTTGTAGTTCCCTGTGTCATACCTGGAAACGCCGCCGAAAACAGATAACGATTTCCGCAGTGGTTTCTAGCATTTCTGTTTCCCGTAGTTCAAGCAGTTCTGTTGTAAGTGGTATCGCAGTAAACTGTGAAGCCCAAGAAGTATGCTTTTGCCGAAACGAATTGACATGCTCAATTCTTTTTGTTAGTGATTCATCATGAATTTTCAACAGGTTTGGAGCAAATTATCGGATAGACAACGCTCAAATGAGAGACAATTTTAGAGACACATTTTTCGAGACGGCACATTCAGGCTTGCTTGACGAGCTTGCGAAGACTTTGCCGCAAGCCGCTTCGGGTGTGGTGTATTCAGATGCGCCGATTGAGTCGCAGTTGCCTGTCTTGCCGCTTCGAAATACGGTTTTGTTCCCTGACATTGTAATGCCTGTGAGCATTGGGCGAAAGAAATCTATTGCGTTACTTAATTCACTTGGCGACAAAAAATTCATCGCCTTCGTTACACAAGCCGATTCCAATGTTGATGAACCTACCGAAGATGACCTGTTCCGATTAGGAACGGTTGGCAGAGTGCTTAAAATTTTGCGCATTCCTGATGGCAGTGCGAACCTGATTGTGCAAGGCATTAAACGTGTGCGTATTGATAAGTTCATACAAACCGAGCCGTTTTTTGTTGCGCAAACGTCCATCATTGCCGATGAAATCAAATCGCCGCAACTTGATGCTTACTCTCGCTCTATTAAGCAACTGGCGTCAAAAGTGATTGAACTTTCGCAAAACATTCCAAATGAAGCCAGTTATGCTATCCAAAACATTGACAATCCAACATTTTTAATTCACTTCATTTCCTCAAATCTGAATGTGTCGGCAAGTGAAAAGCAAGAACTGCTTGCGCTCGACACCATTGAGGCACGCGCAGAAAAACTCATTGACCTTCTCACCAAAGAAATTCAAATGCTTGAGCTTTCCAACCAAATCCAAACCAAAGTCAAAATGGATATGGATAAAGCCCAGCGCGAATTTTTCTTGCGCCAACAACTCAAAACTATTCAGCACGAACTCGGTGAGTATGATGGACAAATGCAAGACATGATGAAACTGCGTGAGCTTTTAGCCAAAAAACACATGCCCGACGACCTTCGTGTGCAATTAGATAAAGAAATTGATAAACTCTCACGCATTCCGCAAGTCTCACCTGATTACAGCGTTACACGCAATTATCTTGATACGGTGCTTGCTCTGCCTTGGGGCAATTACACGAATGCCAAAATCAATTTGCGCGAAGCCGAACGCATTTTGAATGCCGACCACTACGGACTTGAAAAAGTCAAAAAACGCATTTTGGAATATCTTGCCGTCTTGAAGTTAAAGGCAAACATGAAAGCCCCGATTTTGTGCTTTGTCGGTCCGCCAGGTGTCGGCAAAACTTCTCTGGGCAAATCGATTGCAAAAGCACTTGGCAGAACCTTTGTCCGAGTTTCGCTTGGTGGCGTGCGTGATGAAGCCGAAATTCGTGGGCATCGCAAAACCTACATCGGTGCCATGCCTGGTCGAATTATTCAAGGATTGAAAAAAGCCGGAACAAGCGACCCCGTTTTCATGCTCGATGAAATTGATAAACTTGGCAACGACTATCGCGGCGACCCCAGTTCCGCTTTGCTCGAAGTGCTTGACCCCTCGCAAAATCATTCGTTCAGCGACCACTATCTTGAAATTCCTTACGACCTCTCGCGCGTGATGTTTATTGCAACTGCAAACACGCTTGACACCATTCCACACGCCTTGCTCGACCGAATGGAAGTCATCACGATAAACGGCTACACTGAATTCGAGAAAATGCACATCGCTAAGGAATATCTCATTCCACGACAAATGGAAGAGCACGGCATTCGTGAAGGACAGGTTATCATTGAAGATGAAGCCATCAGCAAAGTCATCAACGCCTACACGCGAGAAGCAGGCGTAAGAAATTTGGATAGAGAACTCGCAAGCATTTGCAGAAGCGTTGCAATGGATATCGCTGTTCAATTAGATGAAGATGAAACTGCTACTATCAAGCCTGTGCGCGTAACCGCAGAATCACTCAAAAAGTATTTGGGATTGGAAAAGTATTTCCCCGAAGTTGATGAGCCTGTCTTAATGCCCGGCGTTGCAGTTGGCTTGGCGTGGACGCCTGCAGGTGGCGATATTCTCTTCATTGAATCCACAGTAACCAAAGGAAGCGGCCGCCTGATTTTAACAGGGCAACTTGGCGATGTCATGAAAGAATCGGCGCAAGCCGCCCTCTCGTATCTCAAATCCTGCGCGGAATACTTCCGAATCCCCGATGAAGCGTTCCGATACTGGGACGTGCATCTGCACATTCCACAAGGCGCAATTCCAAAAGACGGACCTTCCGCAGGCGTTACGATTCTCACTTCGTTAGCCTCAATTTTCACACAGCGACGCGTGAAAGGTAAAATTGCCATGACAGGCGAAATCACTTTGCGCGGACATGTGCTTCCAGTTGGCGGCATCAAAGAAAAAATCCTTGCCGCTAAACGCGCAGGCATTAAGGAAGTTCTACTGCCCGAAAAAAATCGTAACGATGTGTTGGACATTCTCGAAACAAACAGCGATGCCCTATCAGGAATCACATTCAGTTACTTTGCAGAAATGGACGACCTTATTGACCATGCCCTCGAACCAATCGCTCCCGAAGAAGCCGAACGTCGTTATCGCGGATTAGAACCGACCGCTCCTCTGCCACCCCATACCGAAGAAGAAGAACAAGACGACAAACAACGCCAACCGATTGCCGCTAAAAAAGGCGATATGATGATTAAGCTTATTTGAGTGATGCTTGCCAAACGCATTATTCCGTGCCTTGATGTTAAAGATGGGCGCGTTGTTAAAGGCATTCACTTTGAATCGCTCAAAGATGCAGGCTCAATTTTAGAACAAGCCCGATTCTACAACGCCGAACTCGCCGATGAACTCGTCTTTCTCGACATCTCCGCCTCGCTCGAATCGCGCCGCACGACACTCGCCGAAGTCCAAAAAGTCTCCGAAGAAGTCTTTATTCCGCTCACCGTAGGCGGCGGAATCCGAACCATAGACAATGCACGACAAGCCTTCCTGCACGGTGCCGATAAAGTCTCGCTCAACACTGCCGCCGTTCAAACGCCAACGCTCATCACCGAACTTGCAGAACGCTTCGGTGCACAAGCCGTTGTGGTCGCTATTGATATTAAGCGCGTCGGAAATCGCTACGAAGTCTTTACCCATTCAGGCAAAACACCGACAGGATTAGATGCGCTTGAATGGGCAGAGAAAGTGGTCGAACTCGGCGCAGGCGAAATTCTCCTCACCAGCATGGACAGAGACGGCACGCAATCGGGCTACGATTTGGAAAGCCTGAAACTGATTTCTACAAGTGTTTCCGTGCCTGTCATTGCTTCGGGCGGGGCAGGAAACTTGATTCACCTCAAAGAAGCCTTCACACTCGGTTGCGCTGATGCCGTGCTTGCCGCCTCCATTTTCCACTACCGACAATACAGCATCATTGAAGCCAAACGCTACCTCGCTCATCACGGCATCGCAGTTAGATTGTGAACCGCCATGCAAAAACTTTGTGCGCTTCGTGGTGAAAAGAGAGAGAAACCACAAAGAACACAAAGAGACTCACAAAGTTCACAAAAGTCAATCTGTGCAAATCGGTTTAATCTGTGTTATCCGTGTGCCATTCTTCTTGCGTTTTGCGAAGATTTTTTAACTTCCGACAGTCTTGTAGTAAAAAATGGACGTATCAGTTTACATCTTCTCGCTTGCTCTTCCGCTGGTTTATGCGGGTGCAACAGTGGCATATGGTGCCGATTTGTTTTGGAAGTTCCGCTGGGCAACGGTGGCGAAGCGTCCGCTTCTTTTCTTTACTACTCTTCTTCATCTTGTCTATTTGAGTGTGCTTGTGGCTGAAAACGGCTACTTGCCGATTGCTTCGGTCTTCGAGCTGATGAGCGTGATTGCCTTTACGCTTCTTGTTACCTACACATTTATCGAACTTTCCACAGGGATTCTTGAAACAGGGTTTTTCGTGCTTTCGGTTGCGCTTCTCTTTCAACTGGTTTCGTCGTGGTTTATTGAAGAGGTTGGCGCGGTTAGCGATACGTTGCGCAATCCAATCCTTTCAGTTCACATCATCTCGGCACTGCTTGGTTACAGCGCAATTGCGATTGCGGGAATTTACAGTCTGCTTTACCTCTTGCTCTTAAAGCAAATTCAATCAAACCGTTTTGGAATTTTGTTTGAGCGATTGCCGAGTCTTGAACTCTTTGAAAAGATGAGTTATAGCGCAGTAATGTTCGGATTCTTTTTCCTGACCGTTGCTTTTGTTGCAGGCGCAGTTTGGATTCCGAGAACGAACATTTCGGTGATTGACTTCAAACTTATTGGCACGATTATCGTTTGGGCAGTCTATGGCGTTGGACTTTTGTTTCAGAAACGCCTTGCGCTTCAAGGCAAACGCATGGCAGTGATGCTTATTTCAGGATTTTTGTTCGCATTTCTATCCATGACCGTGCTGAACTTTTTTTCATCTCGGTTTCATTCATAGAAAGAAGAACACGGATTTAACAGATTTGACGGATAGACACACAGATTTTATGAGTCAGTTTCTTTGCTTAACTAATAGACTTATCACACTGAAAATAGTTCAAAAAAGCACAAGGAGCGGGGAGTGTAACCTCACCCTGTCGCTGTGCGACGTCCCTCTCCTTGCAAAAAAGGAGAGGGAAGTTTCGGCAATGCCGAAACAGGGTGAGGTCAAGGATAAGGCGTTGCGGTTAAGATGAATCAAGCACTTCTTGATGGAGTAAGTCTAATAAAAAATCCATGTCAATCTGTTTTATCTGTTTAATCCGTGTTCCAACATAAAGAAACTATGCACAGCAGTAACCCATCACATCACAGCGTTTTGCACTTGATTGCCGTTGGCATTACGCATAAAACTGCGCCGCTTGACCTTCGCGAACGCTTTTCATTCAGCGAACAAGAAACGAAACGCTTGCTTGAAGAACTTTGCGATGGCTTGGTTTCCGAAGCGATGCTACTTTCCACGTGCAACCGCACGGAGCTTTACGCCGTGCCGAAATTGCCCGAAGTAACGGCAGAGTATTTGATTGACTTTCTCATCTCGCGCCGCTCAATGTCAAAAGAAGTTCGCCGTGAACATTTCTTTCGCACATTTGCCTGTGGTGCAGTCAAGCATTTTTTCACGGTGGCTTCTGCGGCAGATTCTATGATTTTGGGCGAAGCGCAAATTCTCGGACAAGTCAAAGATGCCTATCGCATTGCGGCAGAACTTGGCACAACGAAAACCGTTCTGAACCGATTGGCGCACGATGCGTTCAATGTTGCCAAGCGCGTCAAGACCGAAACGAAATTTTGCGAAGGAGCTATCTCGGTTAGTTACGCCGCCGTTGAATTAGCCAAAAAAATCTTCTCTGACCTTTCCGAAAAAAATGTCTTGCTGATTGGTGCAGGCGAAACCGCCGAACTTGCCGCCAAACATTTGCTGGAAAGGAAAGCCCGCCGAATCACCATCACCAATCGCACGCTTGCCAATGCTGAAGCCCTCGCCAACGAACTTGGCACAAGCAACATTTTGACCTTTGATTACTTCAAAGAACGCCTGCACGAATTTGATATTGTGATTTCGGCTGTCGGCTCTATTGGTCAAATTCTTTCGGTGTCGGAAATTAAAGTTGCCATGCAAAAGCGTCGGCACAACACGATGCTCTTGCTCGACTTGGGCGTGCCACGCAACATCGACAAAAAATCCTCTTCACTTTACAACGTTTTTCTCAAAGACATCGACGACCTGCAAATTATTGTTCAGAAAAATCTCGATGCACGCAAAGCCGAACTGCCAAAAGTCGAGCGAATCATTATCGAAGGAATTATTGAGTTTGAGCAGTGGCAAAATAGTTTGCAAGTTGCACCAACCATTCGTGCCTTGCAAGAAAAATTCAATGCGATTAAATCGCAAGAACTGGCACGCTTGAAAAACAAAGTCAGCGACAGCGAATACAAGTTGCTCGAGCAACTCGCCGACCGACTAATTGGCAAGTTTTTACACCTGCCCATCAAAAGCCTGAAATCGCCTGCGCCAAGCGAAGAAAGTATCGAAGGCAAAATTGCCTTGCTCCGTCAACTCTTTGCGCTTGATGAAACGCCAACCGAGAGATGAACTTTGACTATCAAACGCACTACATTCTTGATGCGGAACAGTTCGATTACTTTGAAGCGCGTCCGCCCGTTGTAGCGCATAGTGAGCGGCGGCTTTCGGAGTGGATTCTTTCCGTTGTGCCGCATCACACAAAGTCGGTGTTAGATGTTGGGTGTGGAAGAGCGTGGGTTGCCGCAAGCCTTTGTCCAAAGGGCGTTTCGGTTTGCTCATTGGATATTTCCCCAAAAAATGTGGAGAAAGCCTTGGCGCGTTATCCGTTTCTGAATCACACGGGCAAGGTCGGCGATGCGTTCAGTTTGCCGTTTGACAATGAATCATTTGATTGTGTGATTGCCTCCGAAGTCGTTGAGCATGTGCCTAATCCCGAAGCCTTCGTGCAGTCGCTCTTTCGCGTGGTGAAGAAAGGCGGCGCGCTAATTCTCTCAACGCCCTACAAAGAAAAACTCCGCTACGAACTCTGTATTCACTGTCATCAACTCACGCCTGTGAATGCGCACCTGCACTCGTTTGATGAGCATCGGCTAATGGCACTTTATCGAGGCGCAGATTTGGAAAAAGTCGAGTGGTGGGCATTTAACAACAAAGCCTTGCTCTTCTTACGCACCTATGTTGTGCTTCAATTCCTTCCTTTTTCTCTTTGGAAACTTTTTGACAAAGCGGCAAACTTCTTTTTTAATCGCCCTGTTAATGTAGTCGTGAGGTTTCAAAAAAAGTAGGGTTTAGGAGTTTAGAGCACAACGCAAACTTCACGAGGATTCAAAAAAGCGTTTCATGTTCTCAAACGCTGATTGCTTTCCGATAAGCGATTGAATCAAATCAAGCATCACGCTTGCGCCTTGTGCAAAGTAAATCGGACGCGAGGAAATGATGTTGGTGTAATAGACCGCAGGAATGCCGAGTTCTTTGACGTAACTATTGAGGGACGTTGTGCCGACCACCAAATCGGGCTTATATCTCAAGACGGCGCGGCGGTCTTCTTCGAGCGTTTTGCGGTAGCGGAGTTCTGTGCCAAGCATTGTGAGCAACTTGTGGTCATCATCGCCAAGCGAGGTATGCGCAATCGAGGTTGAAGCATATGGCACATTGAACCCGGCTTCCAAGAGCAATCGCACCAACGGAAATTCATTGCCTTCATATCCTGCGACAATCACCGTTCCCTTTGATTTCTTCGAGTCAATCACGGCTTTGATTGTGGCTTTTTCTTCTTGTGCCACTTGCTCGACTCTTGCTTCATCAAGGTCTAACGCATCGCCGATGGCTTTAATCCACTTGTAAGTAGAATTCACGCCAACAGGATTTCCTGCGACGACCTTCACGCCACGCTCACGATAGAAGTGTTCTACGCGCTCATAAAACGGGTGAAGCACCACTGCAACGCTCACCTTTCCTGCCTCTTTGTAATCTTCTAACGCTTGCGACGGCAAAGTCAGCACCGATTCAACGCCAATGCGCTCCAAGACTTGTCCAATCATCATGGCATCAAGCGGGAAAATTTCGCCAATAATCGCAACCGACTTTTTGCGTGCGTGGGTTGGCGTTTCGGCAAAGCGTTTGAGCAAGGCTTCGACGGCAATATCTTTGGCTTCGGGGTGCGACTTGATGAGATACGCAGGAATACGCACCAGCACGACTTCGGCGTTTCCGACTTTTTTCGGCAAGAGTTCTTCGGCAATGCCAGCGGTTTCGGCAACGCACAAACTCACCACCGGAATCAAGCGAATGGATTTATCCTTGGCGATTTCTTCAAGCGTGTGGCGAATATCCTGAATCATTGTGCCGCTTGAAAGTTGTTGTGACATCAGTTCAGGCGAGACGATAGATTTTTTGGCGGCGTAAAAATGTGTTACAAAGGTTAAACCATACATACAGCCTTTATCGGTCGCCATGCAGACTTGTGCGCCGTCAATGCGTGTAATGACGCGCAATCCGCCAAAAGCAGGACACATCGTTTGTGGGTGAAGATTGACTTCTTCTTCTCTTTCGCCCTTGCTTTGCTTATGAAGGATATTGAAGAGATGCGAAAAATCACTTTGCGTTGATGTCGTGTTCATTTTGCACTCCGTTTAGATTCTGGGTGTATAATGCAAAAAGTTTTGTGGAGTGGCAAGCGTGAAAGAATCGCACACAGAACACACGGATTGAACGGATTGTCACGGATTGACTTTCAACTTTCCTCTTAACTATCAACTCTTGAAATCGCACACGGAGAACACAGATTAGACGGATTTTCGCAGATTGGCTTCGTGTTCTTTGTGGTTTCTTTTTCATCAAAAAGCACTTTCACTTCAAAGCGATTTGCCCCTTCCTGAAAAAAGATTTTGCTAACTTTGGTTTTGTCATTGAGTTCAATTTCAAAACAGAACGGAGGTTAGTTTGTTCCAAAACAAAACTGTTCGAAACCTACTCATTCTTGCCGTTATTGTTGGCGTTTTCTTGTTGATTCAATCGCAAAGTAAGAAAGACGAAACCACTACGCCGATTGAGACAAACACATCCGCCACACAACCGCAAGAACAAAAAACAATAGCAACGAAACCGCAAACAGCATCGCCAAAATCTGCTTCAGCAAAATCCTACTTCGACCTTCATGCGCCACTTGGCATTCCAAAAGATAATGACGACAGCGACGACTACTTAATGGAAAAGCCGCAATATGTGCTTTCCTACAACAACGCACGCGGCGGCGCAAACTGGGTTGCTTGGAACTTGAACGAGAGTTGGTATGGAACCGTTGAGCGCAGACAAGGTCAATTCATCACCGATATGAGTTTGCCCGATGGCTTTCAACGCATCACGCACAACGACTACACGGGAAGCGGCTACGACAGAGGACACATGGTTCGCTCCGAAGAACGCACCCGCACACGAGAAGATAACGACGCCACCTTCCTTATGACCAACATCTTGCCACAAACTCACGAACTTAACGCAGGTCCTTGGCTTTCGCTCGAAACGTATTGCGAAGTCTTAGCCAAGAAGAAAAACAACGAACTCTATCTGATTGCAGGTGGTATCTACGACAAAAATCCTGAATATCTGAAAGGCAAAGGCAAAGGGCGCGTTGCAATTCCAAAATCAACTTGGAAAATTGTTGTCGTCTTGGAACGCGGACAAGGTTTGGAACATGTCAACAAAAACACGCGCGTCATTGCCGTTAATATGCCGAATGCGAAAGGTAAAGAGTTCAAGAAATCAGGCTGGCGAAAATATCTAACCACTGTCGATGAACTCGAACGCTTGACTGGATACGATTTCCTTTCCAATGTTCCGCCCGATGTTCAAGCCGTGATTGAAAGCAAAACCGATTAACCGCAATGTCAGTGAACACAAACTCAATGGAATTTGCCGTCGATATTTCGCTTGTGATTCCGCTCTACAATGAAGCCGAATCATTGCCCGAACTCACCGAACAAATCTACGATTCCATTCAAAAGAGCACCTTGCGCGACCTCTTCGGACACCCGCCGACCTTTGAAATTCTTTTCATCAACGATGGCTCTACTGATGGCTCCGACAAGGTCATCAAACAGTTGATTGAACAACATCACGAAGTCAAATTGATTTCGTTTCGGCGCAACTACGGCAAATCCGCAGGACTTGATGCAGGCTTCAAAGCGGCACAAGGCAAGTATGTGATTACAATGGACGCAGACTTGCAAGACAATCCTTACGAAATCGAGCCGCTTCTTCGCAAACTTGAAGAAGGCTACGACTTGGTCAGCGGCTGGAAAAAGAAACGCTACGACCCGATTTCAAAAACCTTGCCATCAAAACTCTTCAACTTTGTTACAGGCTTGCTGAGCGGCGTGCATATTCACGATTTCAACTGTGGCTTGAAAGCCTATCGCCATGAAGTTGTCAAAACCGTACAAGTTTATGGCGAAATGCACCGCTACATTCCCGTCTTGGCAAAGTGGAACGGCTTTCGCGTCTCGGAACTTGCTGTTCAGCATCGCGCTCGTAAATACGGCACTTCAAAATTTGGATTAAGCCGTTTCTTCAATGGCTTCTTGGATTTGCTGACCGTGATGTTCATTACGAAGTATATGAAACGCCCCATGCATCTTTTCGGTATGCTTGGAATTGTCTGCTTTCTTTTAGGCTTTGTGATTGCGGCAGTGCTGACTTACGGCAAGTATGTGCATCAAGAGAGCGTGAGTAATCGTCCGCTCTTAATGCTTGGCGTGTTGCTCATCATTCTCGGCGTGCAATTTTTCTTGGGCGGATTGCTCGGCGAAATGATTACGAAGAGTTACCTGCAAAGCGAAAATTATTTAATCAAAGAGACAGTGAATGTGGAGCGCGAAAAACTTACGAGTGGCGTGTAAGAACAGCGGCGAAAAATCCATCAGTGTTATCGCAGTGCGGAAAGAGTTTGAGATAGGTTTCATTTTGTAATCGCTCACGAAGCCTTGTCAAATCAGCGTCTATGCGAATTTCCTTCACCACTTCCGAAACAGGCAAGAGCGAAAAATCTTTGTGCCTTGAAAGAAACGCCTCGACTTGTGCCTCGTTTTCTTCCCGAAAAATGGAGCATGTAGCATACACTAATCTGCCGCCTGCTTTAAGCAATGGTGCGTAGTCATCTAAAATTTCAGATTGCGTATTTCTAATGCGTTCAAGTGAATCAGGTGTCAGTCGGCGTTTGAGGTCAGGATTGCGTCGGAGCGTGCCGCTTCCCGTGCAAGGTGCATCAATCAAAATGTAATCGACTTTTCCGCTGAACTTTTCGCAAAAGC
>Ga0308389_1001089_pt1 | contig 18942 bp, 9 predicted proteins | sample Hotspr2Sample148_FD_202362 | JGI IMG/M metagenome (GOLD analysis project Ga0308389, IMG submission 202362) | Hot spring phototrophic mat microbial communities from Mushroom Spring, Yellowstone National Park, Wyoming, United States - 20040719_148 ... | reverse complement strand
GCCTACCGCTTTCGCCGCAGTACCACTTTTCCCCCTGGTTTCCCCTCTGGTCGCCCCTTCTCCAGCGGAACAAGGGAAGTTGGTCCATTCCTATAGACTACAGCCACCGGGGACCAAGGACCACAATCGGTCCCCGATTTGGGAGGGCCTAGTCATCTTTAGCCACTCCCACGCGAGGGCTCTGGCCTGGTGGATACAGTCCAATTACCGATGGATTACCATATCGGCTACATAATGCAAGAGGCGTTTTAAGGGGGCTGGGCCGACCTGGTCGGCCAACTGATGAGCTCGCTCCCGGTGTTTTTGGACCAGGGCCTCCGCTTGGCCAAAGGCATCGGCTTTTTCGTAAAGGCGACGGACCTCGGCCAGAAGGGCTTCGGTCTGCTGTCGGCAAGCGGTGGCCTCCGGCCCATCTTGCCCGGGATTGGCCCGACTGAACGTCGCATAGGGATGGGAGCGGAGGTTTGCCTCTGGCAAAGGGTGCTTATGCGGTGCGGCCGGGGGTGGGCCTGGCAGGGCACCGGAACCAAAAGGTTCCGGAACGGAGTCCGTTCCGGTAAGACGTTCTCTCCTCAGACGGGCATCGGGCATCCGAGGAGCATCCGTCATCGGACGGGCCACCAAGGGGGGATCGCCCAGCCCAGCTGAAATAATTTCACCATGTTCGCGGATCGCCCGGCCGGTTTGCCAGAAGCGGGCGGCCTCGGCCAGAAGGCGGTCCAATCGGCCGGCCTCCTCGGCGGCAAGCCCTTGCCGGGCCAATGCCCAGAGGATCGTCGGCCTGGCCGACAACACATCCGTTCCGATGGTCCGTTTATTTCTTGCGTCGTCGGTCCAGTCGGCCAAATCGTTTTGGATTTGGAAGGCCACGCCCAGGTGACGGCTGTACCTGCCCAAAATCTCCTCGAACGCATGGGTTGGCCCGGCCATGCGCAGGCCCCCATACAAGGCGGCTTCAAAGGCGGGGGCGGTCTTCAGCGCATAAATTTTCAGTACCTCCAGAGCAGAAAGCTCTTTCCGGGCCCTCTGCCGCCATGCCAACTCCGCCCCTTGACCCTCCGAAAGCCGAACGTGCGCCTGCGCCAGATGGGCCAAGATGTCCGCCGCCGTCTCCGGCGCCATTTGGCGAGCGGCTTCTGCGGCCAGGCGATACCCCCAACCTAGCAAAAAATCCCCCACATTCAGCGCCATCGGCACCCCATATTGCCGATGCAGCGCTGGCTGTCCATACCGATACGGATCATCGTCTTCGATGTCGTCATGGACCAAGGAGGCTTTGTGGAACAGTTCGATGGCCAGCGCCAACTGCCAGACCGCTGCTGGCCAGGTTTCCAGCACCTGCCGGGCATGGGGGCCGGTGGCCTGGGCGCCGGTCATGGCATCATAGGCGGCGAGGGTTAAAAAGGGACGCAGATGTTTACCACCTCGAAGCAGGAAATCCCACGCCAGCCGCTCCGTGGCCTCCCAGACCGGTGCTCCGTCCGCTGCGCCGGTGTCGAAATGAGAAGAGCCTGCCCTGGGCCCCCCGAAGGCTAAAACCGCAGCCGACCGACTGTCCGCTCCCACCGGGAAGAGGCTGTCGTGCGGAAACCTCGGCAAAAAGCGGGCAAGCCGATCCGGTCGAAATAACTCCGTGCTGGCCCGCAGTAAATGTAAATATGTTTCCTTCTGGATCACCGCCGGGATATACGGCGTCCGCAGCATCGCCAGCACCCAATCTTCGTCGGTCTGGCTGTCTCGGCATCGACTCTCCCAGAGCGGGACCGCCATGCAGGGAATGCCCACCTGGAGAATCTTGTCCAACGCCCGCTCCAAACTGTTCAAGCAGGCCACGCCCAAAATGGCATCCACCCGGCCGTGCAAAATCATCTCCACCACAATGGGCGTGCCCTCGGCAATCAGCACCTGGTAGCCCAGGCGCTGGGCCTCCGCCCGGAAGAAACTGAGTCGGCACGCACCGCAATCCCGACAGAGGAGTTCCTGGGCGGTGTAGTGGCCTTGGCATTTTTCGGAGTCTCGAAAACAGTGGGGCAAAAGCAGAAGCCGACGTTCCACCGGCACCGCCGCCACCTGCGGCTCCCAAAACGCCGAACCCACCATGACCATCGTCCAGCCGAGGTAATCCTCCGGCAAGCCGAGTTCGGCTAGTATCTGTCGGGCACCGTCCTGAATTTGCTGGCGGGACAAGGGGCCGGTGCGGTCCCACGAGGCGGCCACTTGCCAGGCCCGCTCCCGAATGGCCGACCGCACCGCCCGATCGGCCGGCACCTGTTTAGGATAATCCGAGCGGACAGCCGCCGTGGGCCAACCTGCCCCGGCCGGGGAAGCCTCTACGCTGGCCTGGGAAGAAACAACCGGCGGCCCCAATTTCTGCGGAGCAGACTCTCCTGGTTGCACCGATGCCATCGAATGACTCCCATGGGTTGCCTCAGAGAGGGGGTCTGTTGGATCGAGGAAAATCGGCAGGTTTCGGTTGGCCGCCCCAAACCCCCTGCCATCCGGAGGGAAAACAGATTTCGGGAAATGCTCCCCGACTTCTTCAGTCAATTGTATCCAGGCGGGAAAGCCATCTGCCAGACGGAGGCCGAAATTCCGAGTGGATCGCCGCTTGGTTTCGAGATGGCGCCGGGCGGCGTCAGGTTTCTGAAATGGGGGCCGCTTGCAGACAGGCAATCGCCTGGCCAAGGGCGGCGAGGGCGAACGCTATGGGATACATTTTTTCATAATACCACAATCGGGCAAAATACAGTCCGATGGGTTCCGGGTGCCGATGTCGGCCCTCCTGCACCGCCCGGACCAACCAGGCGAACGCCCGCTCCAGCGCCCAGCGCATCGAAACCCCTTCGGAATCTCCGGGGTACCCTTGAGGAGCAAAAAACAGGACGTTCGGATCCAGTCGGTTCGGATCGGCTGACGGCCCAAGGATACCGACGTCCGGTTGCCCACCGGTCCTTTCGGAGGGCCCATCGGCCGTCCGAAGGATGCCAGCGGCCGGTTGGCCCACGGCTCCGGCAGCGGGAGAATCAGCCATCGGGCGAAGGATGTCGGCATTCGGAGAATCGGCCGGGTGCGCAATGGTTCCGGCGGCCGGAAAATCGGGCCCTTGCCAAAGCAGACCGCTGTCCGGGAACCCGACCAGTGGGCGAAGGATGTGGGCGGCCATAGGATCGGTCATTAGCGCTTCCAGGGCCAAGGCGGTCTCTTCCATGCTGGATTGCCAATCGGCGGGGTTGGCGGGTTGGGGCGATGGGTTTGGCTGGGGTTGGCGGTCGGGGGAAATGGAACATATGTTCCCCTGATCCTCAGGCGGCAAGTCGGCCTGCTGGTCCGAAGATAGGCGGACACCGCGAGGCCGGCCACCCCAACCGCCGTCTGGGTTTTGATGGGCCAGAAGCCAAGCTCGGCCACGCTGAGCGGCCGGATCGTTCCCCAGGCCCAGGTCCCGATAGGCCAACAAGACCCGGGCCGTTCCGTAGATCGGGTTTTCTTCCCCCGGCCAATAGGCATTGCCGAACCACAGCGGCGTCCAACTGCCGTCCGGATTCTGGCAGCGGGCCAGGAAGCGGAGTCCCCGCCGGATGGCCCGCCGAATCTCTCGGAGGGAAACCGGCCCCTGGCCCGCCGAAAAGGCTTCGGAAAAGGCCCCCTGACGGAGAAGGGTTTTCCAGGCGGCCAACGCACGTAGGGCATGGGCCGTTAGATCCGTAGCGCTTCGGTCGAAGGGCAACGCACCCCAGCCCCGGCAGAAGGTGGGCCAACCGCCGTCCCGATTCTGCAAATCCAGCAGCCAGCGAAGGCCTAGGGCTACGGCTTGGAGAATCCGGCGGCGCTGGTCGGCGGCCAGTTCTCCGTCGAGTTCTCGGTAGATAGCGGCCAGAGCCAGGAGTGCTCCGGAGGTATCGTCGGCGTCGGGCACGGCGCCTGGCAGATCGCTCCATCCCCAACCACCGGGCGCTGAATACGTAAACGGATGTATTCTCTTGTGCTGGCACTCCAACAGCCAGGGTAAACACCGCCAAGCGGCCTCCCGCCGCATTGCCGCCAACGGAAACAGCTCCTGCCCACCCAATCGCTTTTGCGGCGGGAAAGAAGCACCGGACGCTTCTGCTTTGGCCCCCGCTCCTCCCGGTCCAACCCCCGGCTCTCCCAGTGCAACCTCCGGCCCTTCCAGAGCAACCCCCGGCTCCCCTAGTGCAGCCCCTGGTTCTCCCAGTGCAACCCCCGGCTCTCTTGGTGCAACAACAGGCCCCCCTGGCCCAATCGCAGGCCCCAGCAGGGCGTTGAGCGAAAGCGTGGTAACCCAAGTGGCTAGGTTGACGTCGATGGGCCAGGCGCCTTCGGCCCGGAAGGTATGCAGTAAAAAATCCATTCCCCGCTGGACCACCGGATGCCAGGCCCTGCCGGTGCTGGCCAAGGCCATCAGCACAAAGCTGGTCAGCGGCACCGCCTCCAGAAAACCGCCGCTGGCCGGCTGCTTGGCTTCCAGCACTTGGAGTGTTTTTTCCACCAACGCTGCCCGGAGCCAACGAAGCAGCGGGTTTCGGGGAGGGAGGTGAAAGAATCTTACCTGGCCCATCGCCACCAGGGCCGGAATCGCATAACTGACCACCGGAAGCCGAACCCAACCCAACAGCCGATGGGGCAAAATGGCCCATTCAAACGGCAGCGGCCGGACCTCTTCCCAGCCCACCAGCCCGGCCAAGGCATACATCGTTAGAATAGGGACGGCAAAGGTTTGATCTTTGCCGTACCGGCGGCGTAGTCCCTCCAGCCCGCCTTGTTGCTCGATATATCGGGCCGCCCGCTCCAAAAGCCGGGCAAACCGCTGGGTGGGTTTTGGGGCGGGGAAGGGAATCGATTGGCCCCACTGAGCCGAACCGCCCGACGCTCCGGCGGAACCGGTTTGGCAGAGCCAGCGTCCGGCCGAATCGCTTTGGCAAACCCTGTCCTGACTCGAACCTGAAAGACTAGCCTGGTCGTCCGTTGATCCGAATGGACGGCTTGGCAATCCGGATGAGCCGGATGCACCGGGCTGGCACCCGGACGAACTGGTGGATCTGGCCTGTTCCATGGCCAGGCCGTTCCAGTCCACCAGATCGGCCAGATGCACTGCTGCCCGAACCAACATGGTGGTAGCAATGTTCGAGGGGCTTCGGTCGGTATCGCCCCAACCGCCATCAGGGTTTTGCGTTCGAGCCAGCCACTCCAGACCGGCATGGATCAACCGAGCCATCTCCGCCGTCGAGGGGCCGGAAGATTTCGCCTCCGATATGCCGGACTGTTCCGTATCCGATGTTCCCGGGTGCTTCAGCGCCGAGAGGCCGGTAATTTCCGGCTCCGATCGGCCAGGATGCTCCGTTCCGGATGGATCAGGAGAATCCCCATCGGATGGTCCAGGCTGCTGCCCGGCGGCTTGCGCTGACCGGCCGGGGGGCATTTGGACCGATCTAAGGACCTGCTCCCGCTGCCCGGATGCTTTCTGATAGTGCAGCACCAAGCTGAGTGCGCCGATAGCGGTAGCGGTGGCTAGGGCGGAACTGGCCAATTGGCCTTCCCAGTGTCCTTGGGCCGTCCGCTCTGCCAGCAGATCCACACCAACCGTCTTATATGCTTCCCACAGTTCGTTTAAACGGATCATAAGTCCTTCGTGGAATCCCACCGGCCGATGGATGGTAATTCCCGGGAAACCGTTTTTCCGGGACAGAATATGGAGAAGGGGGATTATTTTCCGGGTTTCTTGGCGGCTTTTTTCAGGGACTGCAAGATGTGGGCGATGTGTTGGGTTTGGGTAGGCGGGAGGTTCTGGGCGCCGAATCGAACCTGATAAAAACTGCGAACCACTTGAGCGGGTAGGTCTTGCCATTGGGGATCCTGGAGGCGTTGGGCCAGGGTAGCCCCGGCTTGCTGAGCGAACTCCAATGGGGTTTGGCCAGGGAGCCGGCGAAGACCATACCCTGCCAGCAGGGCTTCCAGGCGGTGGTAGAACTCGACTACTTGTCGGGTGAGGGCAGCAGGCCGGTGGGCTGGCCGCTGGAGGCGGAGTCGGTGGAACTTTTGCACCAGCAGGATCACACCGCCCCCTACCAATCCCAGCAGAAAGCTCACCACAAAACCCGGCCAACTGAACCAGCCGCTGCGACGCCATTCGGCCCAAAACCGCTCCAGCCATTGCCAGATCTGGGAGCCCACGGCCGCCCACCAGGCGGGGTCTTGGAGCCGCTCGGCCACCGAGCGCAGTGCCTCTTGGAGAGGTCGATAGATGCCTTCGGTTTGTCGGAACCGGTCCAATTCGACGATGTAATTGGCCCAGAGTGTATGCAGCCGAGAAGCCCACCGGACATAAAAGGGTTGATCTTGGAGGGGGTCGGTCAGAGGTGTGGGATCCAGCCGAAGCCAGCCGCCATACCTCCACAACCCTCCATACTCTCCTTGGAGGAGAGAGCTGGGCAAATGCGGGGCGGACAAATAGGCTTCCACCCACATATGGGCGTGCCACTGGCGGACTTGGAAAAAGCCGCCCGCCGGATTCCACTCGTCGCATAGATATCCTACCACCACCCGACAGGGGATGCCCAGACTTCGGAGCATCAGCGCCAGAGTAGTGGCAAAATATTCACAATGGCCTTCCGGATGTTCGCGGACAAAATCTTCCACCGGATCCAAATCGGGGTTTCGGGGTTGCCCGTGGAGGCTGTAGCGAAAGCGTCCGGAATATTTCAGCCGGGCTTCTAAAAGCCGAGCCACGTTCATCCGTTGTTCCAACGGAATCCCCGCCTGCTGCACCCATTGCCGAGCCAAGGTTTCTAAGGAAGGCACACGGCTTTGGCCGTCTCGGCGTGGCATTTGCAGCAAGGCATCCCAGTCCCAGTACACATCCTGAGGAAATCCCAAGGGATTCAGCGGCGCCTGCGTCCCTTCCTCCAAGGCGGTAGTCCAGAGGGTATAGGTAAAACGTTCCCGGCAGTTTTCCTCGGGTCTTAATAGACGTCGGTGGGCCACATCCTCGATCAGCCATAGCCCGGGATCGCTCCCGGCAAAAGGCCATAGACAAAACAGTTCCTGTCGATCCATCGGTTCGATGGTAATCTCTTGGAGCACCAAGGGGCGATAAGCTGGCAGAGGCCTCGCCCCCAACGGACGCTGGATCGGAAGCACCGGATGCCCCAAGAATCGCCAATGCCCGTCCTGGTAATAGTGGAGGATGGCCCCCCGTAAATACAAAGGTCCTTCGACGGCATAGGGCCGTTGCTCCGGATCGAAGAAACGGATTCGGAGCACCTCATCGCTTTTTTGGATGATCCGGCCCAGTTCGCCCAGAGCCACTTGATCGGTGAACCCAACCGCATGGCGCAAAGGAACCGGCACCCCACGCCAGGTGCCGCTGGGAGCCCGGGGAACCACAAAAAACAAGAGGAGCGTCAGTGCCCAGGTGGCCAGAGCAATTTTGATCACCGGCCCGATCATGGGCCAACCCAACCCACTTCTGGTAGGAATTGCACCGCCTTCCAGGCGAGGGGCTTGGCTGGCCCATGAGCACCGACGCCCCCCCAACTCCGAAGCCGCCTCCGGATTAGACTTCTGGGCGGAGGTGGACGCCTGGTGGAAGACACATGCCTGCTGGGAGGCAGACGACTGCTGGGAGGCGGAGGTCTGATGAGAATCTGAGCTCTGCTGGGAGGCGGACGCCTGGGGAAAAGTGGAGGTCGATTGGGAGGGGGAGGCTGAGTTGCCGATCGGCCCGGTAACCGAACCGGCGGGATTTCCACCGGATTTCTCCCTCCGTCCGAACCACCTCCTACCCAAATCCTGTGGAAAAAGCCAAAACCGTCGGCTGGGTTTTTTTTCCGTTCGGCCGGGGTGGTCTTCGGATCGTTCGTACGGACCAAGTTCCCGATACAGGAAAAAGAGGATCATGGTCCAAACGGCCAACAGAAAATAGATCACCAACAACACCCCGAAGACCACTCCTTGGTGGAAAGCGGCCGCCACCACCACCTGCAATAAGCTGATCATGGCCAGTTGCCAATAGGCTCGGTGATCTTTCTGCTGGAAGAGCAGGATGAGCTGTAAATAGACCAGCATTTTGGAGATCAGCAGCACCTGGCCGATGCCGGTCCATTGGCGTACATCTTTCAGGACCCATAGGACCACGGCCAAGGCGATCAGATTAGCCGCTGTGCGAGACAGCCGAAAATAGCCGGTTATATCGGTTAGCACCACCGAAGCGGCCGCTGCCAAGCACATCCCCATCGGCCATAAAAGATCGCCCTGGCCCAGCCCTAGCAGCAGGGTGCCCAGAGCCGCCAAACCGGCTATATGGATCTGAAGCCACCGTTGGCTTTGTTTTGTCGATAAAGTAACACTCTCCATCCTATTCCCCGGACCGGCAAGAAGGGTGCGGGTCTCGGCCTTCTTAACCCAACCCCTCTGTAACATTTTAGCCGAAGGAAGCAATTCGCCTCTGCCCCCCAGGGAGAGAGGGCAGTTCCCGCAAAGCGAAGCCGAGTGCGGGGAATTGCCGCAACGAACTCCCGCACCCCCCTCTGGGGTAATTACCTTCCCCAAATTTTTCAACATAGGTAACATTTTAGCCGAATGGAAGGGTAACCCTTGTGGTGCGCAGCCCGGAGCGATCCTCCGCAGACACCGCCCCTAGGGTGGGAGCTGAGAGCAGGTCTCTCGAAGGGGCATTTGCATTCGGCTAAAATGGTACTCCAAAAAGCATACCACGTGAGCCGAATGAACCGATTTGCCTCTCCCCGCCGGAGAAGAGGCGGTTTGCTTCCTTCGGCTCCAGGAGGGTGCCCGGAAATTCGCTTCATCTAACTCTTGGCAGGATAAATAGATATATTGAACTCCCATACTCAAAGTGGGTGTCGGATGGGTGGGAGTCGGGTTTGGGGCGGACCTGCCCGGAATGGGACAAGCAGTACCCTTAGAAGCTGTCCCGAAATTCCGTTTTTACCCGGAACGTACCACCCCCAGGCGGCCTTCAAACTGCCAAACCCCCCATAAAAACGGGCATTTTGGGAAATCGGAAGGGCTCCCAAACGATCAGAGGCCGCCGGGGGACCCATTTTGGGAGAGCCTCTGAGAATTTCCGGACACCCTCGGCTAAATAGTTACAAAAACTCCAATTCCAAGCAGGCGAAGCACCGGCTGACCCCAGTGGCCCAAGGATGTTGCGATGAACATAAAATCCCGTGAGGTTCGTTCCTGCTCTCCGCTGAAAATTCGGGAGGTGCACTGTTATCTGGTGGAACCGGTCCGGGGGCAGGCAGCCGCCGAGTTTCGGAGTTTACTCATTCAGGTCATCGGACCGGAGGGCCTAGAAGGTTGGGGGGAAGGCCATAGCCGGTGGTCCAAAGCCGAATGGTCCGGCCGACACCAAGCCCTGGCCGCCCTTCTGGTGGGGCGGTCTCCCTTCGAGATTGAAGAACTTTCTACCCTAGAACTGCTCCGACATGGCTGGCTCCGTTCTGCGGTGGAGATGGCCTGTTGGGATTTGATCGGCAAAGGGCTTGGGGAGCCGGTCTGCCATCTCTGGGGAGGCCGATTTCGCAGTTATGTGCCTTTGGGCGCCCGATTGCCCGGATGGATGTCGCCGGAGAACCTGGGTCCCTTCGCCCGAGAACTGGCAGAACAAGGTTTCCATGCCTTGCTGCTGCCGAGCAGGGGGTATATCCAGGCCGATACAGAGCAAGTGGCTACGGTCCGAGAAGCCGCCGGACAGGGATGCCGACTGTATTTGGATGCCGCGGCACAGTACTCGGAGCCGGACGCCCAAGACCTAGGCGTTGGGTTGGAATCCTACGGGCTACACGGACTGATCGATCCGTTAAGGAGTTCGGAGGTTTATACATTGGCCGGTTTTGCCCGGCAGACGGCAGTACCGATCGGCTTACATCGAGCGTTGGTGAGCCTCTTGCAGGTGTTCGGAGCGGTGCGGAGCGGGGCGGGGGCGTTTTTGGTCTTGGATGCCGACCGGCTCGGCGGCCTGACGATGCTGCGCAAAGCAGCCGCCGTGGCCGAGGCCGCTGGCGTACCCGTCCTCTTGCATGAGGCCGGGGGCGTAGGGATTCGGCTGGCGGCCTTAGTCCATCTGAGTGCTGCCGTCTCCTTTTTAGACCAACCCTGCTTCACCTATGCCTATCGAGGCGGCTACGAACCCCTTTGCCGGGGCTTGGAGATCGTCGAAGGCATGGCTGCCGTGCCGGAAGGCCCCGGTTGGGGCGTCGAGTTCGACTCGGCAAAACTGGAAGAATGGCTCCTCGGCTGATCTCCCACGGGACAATATTTTCAACTTCAACCGGCTAGTTTGACTGTATCCGCCCGGCCAGGCCCATCACCCAGACCCATCACCTGGTAGGGAGTAAAAATTGGCCCGAACCCCACAGCTTGGGGGAATTACTTTTTGGGGTAATTACTTTCCGGTGGATACAGTCAAAATCGTTACGTTGCACCCGAATGGCGTAATTCGCCTTTCTCCGGCCGGAGAGGCCACCCTAAGCCGGTACCCCAAGCCCACCGGCTGCTGGCCGAGTGAGAGGCCTGGATTTCCGCTTGGGATCTAGCAGCACCGTAGCAGGCCCAAAACAGCCTGGACTGCTACTTGCAGAGGAGGGACCCTTTGCTGACGCTCAGTCGGCTAACATGTTAGTCAAATGGGGAGTTGGAAAACCTGAAGGGGTTGGAAACGGTTCGGGCCCGCCGCCTAGCTACCCATTTCGGAAGAGCCTCTAGGAAGGCTGCGGGGGCTGCTGGGGCTGCCAAGCCAGCACCGGTTCGATCAGTCGGGCGATATTGTCGCGGAAAATCGCCTTTTGTGCTTCCGGAGGCAAACCGGCCGAAAGCACTTTGGCCAATTGGGAGGCCAAACTTCGACCGGAAGCATCGCTGCCAAAGATGACGCTCTGGTAGCCGAGTTCCCGGACGGCCATTTCCACAAAACCGGCCGTTGGATCCGATCCACATATATCTACCCAGATATTTTTTTGCGCCCGGACTGCCCGTATCCCCCGTTCCCAATCGGCGCCGGTGTGTGCGCAGATGAAGTTCACCTGGGGATGGCGGGCAGCCAATTGCACCAGATCGTCCGGGCTGGACTCTCCTGGAAGATTGCCGCCCAGCCGAAAAAACGTATGCTGTAATACCGGCAGCCGAAGCTCTGCCGCCCGCCGCATCAGGGGGTCCAGAGCCGGTTCCTGGCATCGCATGGCAACCCAAAGTTTAATGCCCACCATCGGCCCTCGAACCACACACCGCTCGATCTCCTGAAGGCTTGCTTCCCGATGCTTGGGATTAAGATACACAAACCCCAGGAACCGATCCGGGGCTACCCGGATCGCCTCCAAGACCGCATCGTTTTGTTCCCGAAGCTGCTGGGGGGTTGGATCGGGCTGGAACTTCGGCCCCATGCACAAGATCAGCCGACGGATGCCCATCCGATCGGCATACTTCAAAAGGAATCGGGCCCGATCCGAGGGCGTCCCTGTACCGCCGTCCAAGTGTACATGAGCATCCCAGATTTCCACCCCAGGAGCCGGCCGGGGAAAGAGTTCCGGCTGAGGAGTGGTTTCGTCGGCAAAGGCGGCTGAAGGCGGCCCGGCACCCTGAAGAGCTGTCCATCCTCCCACCTCCAACATCCCCAGCAACCATTGCCGCCGGGACAGACCCGATCGGCCCCGCCAGAACCCGGTTGCCGGCTTTTCTGAACGGTGCCAGATATTTCCAGCCTCAGCTTGCATGGGGCCGGAACACCGGTCGTCCGACGGCGGCCCCCGGAAAACCGATCCGAACGGGCTTTTCCCTACCGCAGGCATGACGGCTCCTCCGATCGCCCCCTGCAAAAGAAGGAACACTTTAACCGAATGCAGCAACCTGTTATTCCCCAGGCGGGCTAAACCCAAGGTGTCATTCCCGCGCAAGCGGGAATCCAGAACGTAGGAGGACTCCATGTTGCCTTGGTACCCCGCTGGTCCACAGCCACACCGTAGCAAGCACCAAGAAGCCCAGACTGCTGCTTACGCAGCAGTGCCACATCGGCCCCCTTCATTCGGCTAAAATGTTACCAAAAGAAAAATACCTATCGGCCCCGTCTGAATTGGGATACCCGTTCCAGGCCGGAACTGGGTCGCCTCCGCCGGTAGTCGTACCCCATCGATCCTGACAACTTAGACCCGCCGGAAAAGCCGATGAGGGCCCCCAAGCCGCCATTTCTCCTCTCGGGCAGAGGTATAACCCCTTCCGTGGGAGAAATAGAACCCCTTCCGGCCGCTCCTATGGGTCTTCCCAAGCCCAAGGGCCGACGTGGCCAAAAATCAGGGAATTTTCGTGTCTCTACGAGTTATGAAGTTCAATAGCCGGGGTGCCACTTGGGGTGGCCGTCGAGACGGTCCACCAGCCTCCGGCGGCCACGGGCTGGTAGGGTTGATTTTGGTTGGGTATCGGGAAACCGGCCCATGGAAGGACCAGCCCTTTTACACCTTTTCCGGCACCACAAAAGGCGGCCGGGGCGGACGCGTCAGAAGGGCATCGGCCTTCGGATTGTCCACAAATTTTTCCTTTTCCGGATCAAAGGCCAATTTCGGCCCCAGGGTATAAGTAGCTTTCTTTAGATCGATGTCCAGGGCGTTTTGCAGATTCCGTTCGATGGCCTCCCAGGAGGCACGGACTTCTGGTACATCCATGGGAACGCCAGTGGGTTCCTGGCTAAACGGAACCTGGGTGCCCAATCGGTAGGAGATATTGCCCAGATGGCAAAGGGCTGACGAGAGATGCCCATGCAGAATGTCGGCATTGAGGTCTTCCACTTTGCCGCTTCGGACGGCCTGGATGAAGTTGGCGAAGTGGTCGCCCGGCTTGATGGCGATGGGAAAATCGCCCAACGGTTCCGGTTTATTTTTCCCTTTCGGATAGAAACCGCCGGCAGTAATCATCCCCTCTTCACAGTAGAACTCATTGGTAACCTGAGAGGGAATCTCTTTTCCATCCCGGCCTTTTCGTCCGACTAAACCCCGCACTTCAAACACCAGGAGCACATCGCCGTAGTCGAAGACCGTAAGCTGCATATTGGGGGTTTGGCCCTGGTCTTTGTAGTCGGGTTCGTTGACCCATCGACCGCCCAGGCTGACAACGCTTTTGGGCAACCGATCGCCGATGGCCCAACGGGCAATGTCCATCTGGTGGACACCCTGGTTGCCGATCTCACCGTTGCCGGTGTCCCAGAACCAATGCCAGTTGTAATGGACCAGGTTTTCATGATAGGGTTGTTTCGGTGCCGGGCCGAGCCAAAGGTCAAAATCCAATTCGGGCGGCGGCTCTTTGACGGGTTTAAAGCCGATGCTCCAGCGGGGCTTGGAAGCATAGCCTTTGGCCACCAGGAGTTTTCCGTATTTGCCGCTGCGGGCCGCGGCCACGGCAAGGGCCCACTTTCGGTCCGATCGGCTTTGAGTGCCATGTTGCACAATGCAGTCGTATTTCCGGGCCGCTTCGATGCATTTGCGCCCTTCAAAGACGACATGGCTCGCCGGTTTTTCCACATATACATGTTTACCCGCCTGGCAAGCCCAGATCGTCATCAACGAATGCCAGTGGTTGCAGGTGGCGATCGAAATAGCGTCCAGATTCTTGTCTTCCAGGGCTTTACGGATGTCCTGGAAACACTTCGGCGTATTGCCGCCTAACTGTTTCACCTGCGCCACCCGTTGGGCAAACAGGCGGCTATCCGGATCAATCAGATGCGTTACTTGTACGCCGGGCATTTTGGCAAAGGCGCTGATGTGGGAACTGCCTCTGTCGCGGATACCGGCCACCCCGATCCGGATCACCTCATTGGCCCCCAGAACCCGGCCGGAGGCTTTGGTGCCGGCAATGATGAAACTGGCGGCAAAACCAGTGGACGCTTGCTTGACAAATGTACGACGGGACATTCGGCTCATGATTTCGCTCCTTTCGTAAAACAACACCCAACCGGAACCGGATGGAAAGTTTTGTGCTCGGGGTTGGCAAACCACTCGGCGGGACGATTCGATAGTACTCAGAGGCTGTCTGGAAATTTCATTCGGCGGGGAGGGAGGACCAATGGACCGCCCGAAGCCTCCCAAACCCTAACCCATTCGGAAAGTGGAACGATTTGGAAAGGAATCGTAGCTCCCCCTCGGCTACCCATTTCCGCACAGCCTCTCAGGCGGGCCAATATCCTCCTGTCCAGAGGGCTTGCTGCTTTCTGCCCCCCTGGCCAAAAGGACAAAATCATTGGAGTAACACTTCAGCCGAATGAAGCAACTCGCCTCTCCCATGGCGGGCGCCAGGGTGTCATTCCCGCAAAAGGGGAAATCCAGAAAAGAGTAGAAGTCCATATTGCCTGGATTCCCGCTTACGCGGGAACAAGCCTGGATTCCTGCTTACCCAGGAATGACACAGCCATCCCTCCATTCCGCTAAAATGTTACAATCATTATAGTATTCCGAAATCGGCCGTGCAAGAGGCGCAGTGATGCTGGAAAATTGGGAATTTTTTCTACCAACTCGGATTCGGTTTGGGTGGGGTTTGGCAGGCCAATTGGGGCAGAGCCTGGCCCAGTGGGGACGCCGCGTGTTTTGGGTCGGTTACCGGAACGGAGCGGGGTTGGAAGGCGTCTATGAAAAACTCCGGGGCCGGTTGCAGGAGGCAGGGCTTCTGGTGGAAGAGTTTTTCGAGGTTTCGGAGGAACCGGATGTTGGGTTGGTCAACCGGGCGGCAGAAGCGGCCCGCAGTTTCGGGGCCGATCTGGTGCTGGGGGTGGGTGGCGGCAGTGTGCTGGATACGGCCAAGGCCGTTGCCGGTCTGGCCCGGATGGGCGGCCGATTGGAGCAGTACCTGCCCGGGCAACCTGCTCCATGTCGGATGACCGACGCTTTACCCATAGTGGCTGTGCCCACCACGGCCGGGACCGGAAGTGAAGTTACCGCATTGGCGGTGTTTCATTGGCAAGACCCGGCAGGCGGTCAGATGCCGATGAAGCTCACGGTGGCTGCCGAGGCGTTGGCGCCGAAGTTGGCCTTGGTGGATCCGGAACTGACGGTAAGTTGTCCGCCGGCGATTTCGGCCCGTGGTGCGGCGGATGCCTTAGGCCATGCGATCGAAGCGGCGTTGAGCCGACGGGCGAGCCCGATGGTTCGGTTTTTGGCAGAGGAAGCAATGATACGGATTTTTCGTTATCTTCCGGCGGTCCTGGCCCGGCCAGAAGACCGGCAGGCTCGGGAGGCGTTGGCCCTGGCCGCCACTCTGGCCGGGATTGCCCTGCAACAGGCCGGGGCCACCCTAGCCCATGCGATGGCCCATGCCCTGGGCGCTCTGGCCGGGTTGCCGCATAGCGAAGCGGTGGCCATCTGCACTCCGGCGGCCCTTCGGTACAACTGGGCGGAAGCGTGCCCCGTGCTGGCCCGCTGGGCCTCCCGACTGGGACTGCCGGGCCAAGAGGAGCAGGCCCTGGCCGAGGCATTCCTGGCCCACCTGGAGCGTCTGTTCCACCAGGCCGATTTGCCGACCCGTCCACGCCTCCCCACCCCCGCCACCGAAGTGGATTGGCCGACCCGGCTGGCCCAAAACGCTTTTCAAACCACTTCCGTGGCCATCAAACTCAATCCCCGCAAAATCGATCCGCTGACCCTGGCCAGTCTTTTCCAGCAACTCTGCCGGTAAAGGGCACCTTTCTGCTTCGGAACCTTTTTCCCCGCGTTTGAGGAGCTTTTCCTCCGAGCGTGTTCTGCCCTCGGGAAAGGCGGGCAGTTGCCCACCCTTTGGCGGGACGTAATCCATGAGTTTGACTGGATGTACCTGCCCGGCCCACTACCAGATGTAGCCACTCAAAATCGGATCGAACACCCCAGATGGTGGTCGTTCTTCCCGGTGGATACAGCCAACTTAGAAGGACTCTATCCCCCGGCCAGGCCTCTCCGACTGGGGAATGGAAAGATCGTTCGGATTTTACAGAGGGTGGCAACTGGCCCGTTGGGGTAATGGCCTCGGTGGAACCGGTCCCCTTATTGAGCTTCGCAAATGATAGAGACACGAAACTGCGTGGTTTATGGGCGTGTCGGGGTGGTTTGGTATCCCTTGGTTTTGCGAAGACTAATAGGTAATAGGTAATTTGTGCCACCTGTTCCGGAAATGACGAGACAGGTCGGGGGGAATTCGGGGTTTTGGCGGCTCTCTGCTGCTGATGCACGCTGGCAGGGCGTTTTCATTAGGAGAAGGGGACGTTGTGGGTTGGGGCCGATCTGCTCGGTGCAATTGGTTTGCCTGCCGTTTTTGGGAGTTTTTCAGTCCGTTGTCTAGGCGGTGTTTTCGATAGGGCAAGCCCTCCGGAGGGCAGAAAAACGTCGGCCGGGGGATTTTGGCCTCCATCCGGGCCGGGGTGTTTTCCGAAGAATTTTTTGCCCCGCATTCTCTCTCGACCTGGGGCCCAGGAAATTGGAAGGGTTGTTCGCTCTGTGCGGTGAGTAATAATTGTTATGACTACAGAAATCCGTTTCTGGGAACCGACCCAGTGGGTTTTTACGCCGGGGCATCCTCTGCCGACCGAAACGATGGTAGAACGTCATCCTGCGCCCATCTTCACCCATCCGTTGCCCTACGGGGCTATCGTCCGGGAGGATGGCGTGCAGTTTGTCGTGTTTAGCCGGTCAGCCACGGCCATGCGGGTCCTGCTCTACGACCGGGTAGAAGACCGGGACCCAAAAGAAATCATCGAATTTGACCCGGATCTGAATCGGTGGGGGGATGTGTGGAGCATTTTTGTGCCAGGGCTAAAACCGGGTCAACTCTATCACTTCCAGGCCGACGGCCCTTATGATCCGGATCGGGGCTACTTGTTTAACCCCAAAGCCCGTCTGATCGATCCGTATGCGAAGGCGCTGGCCGGCTGTTTCCAGCCCAACGATGATGGGATCATCCGGCCCCCAAAATGTGTGGTGGTCAGTGATGAGTTCGACTGGCAGGGCGACCGGCATCTGCGTCGGCCTCTTTCGGAAACCGTGATCTACGAAATGCACGTGCGGGGGTTCACCCAATCGCCCTCCAGTGGGGTCAAACATCCGGGTACCTATTTAGGGGTGATCGAAAAAATTCCGTATTTACAGTCTTTAGGGGTTACCGCGGTGGAATTGATGCCGGTGCATGAATTCCCGATCAACGATATTACCGGTCGTCGTCCACCACGGCCCAACTACTGGGGCTATGATCCGTTGTGTTTCTTCGCCCCGCATCGTGGCTATGCAGTCAGCAAAGAGCCGGGCGCCCAGGTCCGGGAATTCAAAGAAATGGTCTTGGCCCTCCACCGGGCCGGTATCGAAGTCATCCTAGATGTCGTCTTCAACCACACGGCCGAGGGCAACCACGAAGGCCCCATCTTGAGCTTCAAAGGGCTGGAAAACCGCGTCTATTACATGCTGGAAAACGGGGGCAAATACTACAAAAATTACAGCGGCTGCGGTAACACCCTCAACGGCAACCACCCGGTGGTCCGAGAGATGATCTTCCATTGCCTGCGCCACTGGGTACACAATTATCACATCGATGGGTTCCGGTTCGATCTGGCTTCCATCCTCAGCCGGGATCGGGAAGGGAACCTCATTCCCAACCCGCCGGTGGTAGAGCATATCGCCGAAGACCCCCTGCTGGCCGATACGAAAATCATCGCCGAGGCCTGGGACGCTGCCGGCGCCTACCAAGTGGGCACCTTTGCTAATCTCCGATGGGCGGAATGGAACGGCCGATACCGCGACGACGTACGCCGCTTCTGGCGGGGCGATCCCCATATGGTCGGTCTGTTGGCCACCCGAATCGCCGGCTCCAGCGACCTCTACCAACCCAGCGGCCGAAAACCCTACCATAGTATCAATTTCATCACCTCCCACGACGGTTTCACCCTGAACGACCTGGTCTCCTACGAACGAAAACACAACGAGGCCAACGGCGAAGACAACCGGGACGGAGAAAACAATAACTACAGCGCCAACTACGGCTGTGAAGGCCCCACCCGGAACCGCAGCATCAACGCCATCCGTATCCGACAGATCAAAAACATGTTGGCTACCCTCATGCTCAGCCAGGGAGTACCGATGCTGCTGTTCGGCGATGAATGCCGACGCACCCAATGGGGCAACAACAACGCCTATTGCCAGGACAACGAGATTTCCTGGTTTGATTGGCGGCGGGTCCGTCGGCACAAAAGCCTCGTGCGGTTTGTCCAGGCGCTGGTGGCCTTCCGAAAGGCGGAACCGACCGTCCGCCAATCCAATTTTATGACCGGCCGTCCGGTCAAACCGGGGGGATTGCCCGACGTCAGTTGGTATGGGCCGGACGGCGGGCCCATGAATTGGCTCCGAGGAGAAAGCTCCTTGGTCTGCCTGTGGGCGGCGGCGCCAACACCATCCCCCCTCTCCCCGCCCAGTCATCATCTGTTGATGTGCTTCCATGCCCTACCGGAAGGCCGGACCTTTACCATGCCTCCGCTGGCCTTGGGGCTGCCATGGCGGTTGTTTATCAATACGGCTGCCCCCCCGCCGGAGGACATTTATCCAGAACTGAACGGCCCGCCCCTGCCGCCGGACGGAAAAATCTGGATGGAAGGCCGATCCTTCGTCTGCTATGTGGCCCCGGAAGAATCGGGCTGAGGACCTCCCCTTAGAGGCTGTCCCGAAATTGCCCAATTGGGATCTTGTCCACCAACCGAAGTCCGTCGACCAGTTGCTAAAACCCTATAAAAACAGGAGTTTTCCGATCTCCCCGGGCTCCAGGCGGGAACCGCTGGGATAGGGTAAAACGGATTTTCACAAGAGCCTTTTAGGATTGGGGCTCAGGCTCCGGTGAGGAAAAGGTTTTTTCTGACGCTCTGGTCCCCCGCATCGGTTCCCAGGCATAGCAGCTCCGGCGTCCACCACATCGTCCGGCCTGGAA
>Ga0308389_1001088_pt1 | contig 18976 bp, 18 predicted proteins | sample Hotspr2Sample148_FD_202362 | JGI IMG/M metagenome (GOLD analysis project Ga0308389, IMG submission 202362) | Hot spring phototrophic mat microbial communities from Mushroom Spring, Yellowstone National Park, Wyoming, United States - 20040719_148 ... | reverse complement strand
CAATTTTTAACCACTCCCTATTGGATAAACAAAGTCCTCTGTTTATTGTAGAAGGAATTATTGATTTGTCCCTTTTGCAGTCAGATCCTTTTTTTCAGAATAGTTCTCATACCTTTGGTAGTAATATTTCCCGTCATCAATTATCTATTCTTAATACCTTTTCTCATGTTATTATTATTCCTGATAATGATGAGGCAGGAAAGAAAGAAGTAGATTTTTTATATAAAAATTTAACTACAAAATTCTCTGTGCTTAAAATAAAGGATAATGCAATAAAAGATATTGGGGAAATTCCCGAAAAATTACATATGTCAGTTAAACAATTCAGGGAAAATAACGGATTTGAGTACTATAATCTTAAGTGAGGCAAAGTCTATTTTTTAGTTCTAAAATAGAAAATTCAATAGCATTTTTTAACGTAACATCCTGGTTTTGAAGAAATTTTTTATAGACACACTTATTTTTTATAAAAAGATATATGCCTATAGATATGATGAATGAATTGTAAGGCTTTTGAGATATAAAAATATCCTGAATGGTTTTTTCAATTATTGAAAAAATTTCTTCTATTTTTGATTCTTTAGAAATTTCAACATCAGGAATTTCTTTAATAAAGAGGTATTTAAAATTAACGGATTCTTTTAACTCACCTAATTCTGTTTTGTTTCTAGAGTGAAAAGTATCAATCATATGGTTCAAAGAGGAGATATTCTCCTCTTTGACCGATATGGGGGAGTATAAAGTTTCTAACACTTTGTACCTAAGAATTCCACCGAATGAAGAAGATACTTTCCAACCTTCTTTTTCATAATTTGCAAGAAATTTTATGACAGTTTCTATGGCTAAATCATATACCACATCAGGCTGGATAAATACTTTACCTTTTGTTGTTTTGAGTATAAGAGATTTTGCATAAGGTACGAGAGTATTAAACATTTGTTGATATATATGAGGGCTTTTATTGTTTAAATACTCTTGTTGCAGAGCAAGTAACTTTTTTTCTATATCTGGTTTATTTTTACTTTTTTTCATTAAACCTTTACTTCCCATTCTTATTATTCTACAATAGCTAGATACAGTTCTTTGGGGGATGAATCCTTTTCTGTCCGAATGTACAGGGCAGGCTTATTATCGTCATAATAAACAGAAAGAACACAATCTTCATGATAGTTTTTATACAGATCTTTGATAAATATGTAAAGAGAGTAATAAATGATTGATACAGAAAAATTTTCCTCCGTTTTAATGAGTGTTTTTTCTTCATTTAAGTATTTTTCAATAAAGAATGTTTTTGTATCTTTTATATAAATTCTTACTTTATTTTTAATTGTTTTTTCTATAGTGATAGGATTGTCTGTATAATTAGCTCCTAAAAATTCATAGAAGAATGTAAAAGAATTATACAACTCTTCTAATGTAGTCGTGAACAATAACCTGGTAGGTTTAATTTTTTCTAAATCTTTGTCAGAGGGGGGAACAATGTTACTCATCTTATTGTTTAGAACAGAGTAAAATGTTACCCCATTTAACATGCTTTTTACAAAGACCCCTTCTTTTGAAAAATACAGTTCTTCAATAGAAGAGATAGAAGATAGCTCAAGTAACGTTGTTGCTATTCTTTTGTGCATAGGGAAAAAGTTTATTTTATCTTCTTCATTAAAATTAAGCATTTCTACGGGGATATTTTTTTCTACTGTTGTGATGAACACTCTTGATTGATTACTACTAACAATCTTATCAGGATAGATTGCAATGGCATTATTTTTTATTTCATCAGAATCCACATAGTACAAGCTTGATCGAAGATTATTTGTATAAAAGTATTCTTTTGAAAATGGAGTTAATTTTTTTATAAACTTATCTGCATAATTTTCAAAAGATAAGTACTCATCCATAAGAGAGGGACTTAGCGAAAAAGGAAGGGATACGGACTCTACGGATGTACAAATACTTATTTGTCCTTTTCCAGATTCTTCTTCGATTTGAATTTTTGCAGGAATAAATCTAAAATCCTTTTGCAATGCTTTGTAAACTTTTAAAATTTTCATAAATTCTGTAAAATTAAAGAAAATTCCTAGAGGAACAGAAAGATCAATTTCTGATTGAATGGGTGTGTTTGGCTCATAAGAAATTTTTACAAAGACAATAGAATTCTTATAAAGAATATCTATTTTGTCTTTTGCGATAAACATTCCCCCTTCTTTTCTGTTATCGGAGGAAACCAAGTTGAAAGTTTTGTCCCAGGATACAATAGTAGTATCCAGTTCAATTGATATGTTTTTGGTGTTCATATACTAGAAAGTATATATATTTTTTTAGAAACTTTTAACTAATTAAATATGAAATTGGACAAGAATTTAGAGAATTCTCTAGAAGATATAAAAAATCTTATTTTTATAAATAAAAATCAACCCAAAGAATTTCTAGATATGTTAAATAATTTTATGTATTTTTTTAAAGGAAAGGAGAGGGAAAGAGAGTATGATTTAAGTTTTAAATTATATGGGTATCCTTCTTTTATTTTTAGTTATACAAAAAAAGAAGGTTTTTATATTGCTACTCGATCCGCTCTTGAACCAAAGCCTATTTACAATAAAAGTATAGAAGATATTCATAGAAATTACCCTGAAACACAAGAAAAGTTAAAAAGTATCCTTGAAATTTTGTTTCTTTATCTAAGTACTTTAAATTTTGAAGGTACTTTTAAAGCGGATTTTTTGTATAGTAAACATTCTGTTTTAATTACAAAAAATCTTAGAAATTCCTATGGAAATTTATTTGTGGTATTTAATCCTGATTCTCTTACATACGCAATTCCGTATGAATCGGAATTAGCTACAGATGTTCTGGAGTCTAATATAGGAATTTTTGTATATGCTATGTATTCCTCTCCTACTATAGAAGACGCTAAGATTATTACGAACAAAAATAGTGAATTTTATAAAAAGTTTATTCATAATAGATCTAGAAAGATTAAGATATTCTATCCTCATGTAGTAGATATTTCTTCATTAAAGTATGTTAATGAAGAATTTTGGAAAATTAGGAAAGTTATAGATGATTTAAACTTTTCTGTTTCTTCTATTGATTCCTCTATTTATGATACTATTCTCTCTAACCCTGCATATGAAAATTTAGTAAAAACATTTATTTTAACGTACAGTAAAAATAACATTTCAGTTCAGGTATTAAAATCTTTTATAGATACTATAGTAGAACAGGAAGAAAAAGAGATTTTTTCTGATGAAGAAAGAGAGGAATTAGAAAATAAATATAGTAAATTGTATAAGGCACTTTCTATGTATATAAAATCTCTACAGGCCATGAAAGAATGGACTCAAAAGATTGAATTTATTTTAAAAGTTATTTCTTACAATATAAAAAGATTAGAAGAATTACAACGTTATATATCTTATTCTGTTGAAAGAAGTACGGATATAGGAAGAGACGAAATTGTATGTTTAGATATTGATAAAAATATTATAAAATTAGTTAATAAGGAAGAATTTGCTCATATGGATATTAATTCTTTAGTTACTATGTTTAGGACTCATGAATGAAAAAAATACTAGAAGCTATTAACATTGATGATATTAAGAGACTTTTAAGTAAAGCTGATGCGAAAACTCGATTTTACTCGAAAGAAAAGAATACGATTCATAAGAATCCTCGGCGTTATATCATATTAGTTGAATCTCGATATTATAAAGACGGGGACTATCTAGTAGCTAAGTTTTTAACAGAAGCAACGAAAAAGTATCCTCCTGAACATGTGTATAAATCTACAGATCCAGATTCTAAAGTGAATAAACCAGAGCCTTCTCGAACGTATGAAATTTGGATTGCTTTTTTTAATGTGTTAAAAACAGTAGGTAATGCTAAAATAACGTATCCTACTATGAAATCTGTTCTTCAAACTGTTCCTATTAAAATTTGGTGTAATTCCCCTTCTTTTCATTGGCAAGGGTACAATTATAACATATCTGTTATGGACGGTGCTTTGTTCCCTACAAATATTCCCCCCTTACGATGGAGGAAATACCATGATGGATTTATATTAGATAAACATCTATATATTCTTTTTTCAAATTTTGATCATTTTTTATATCAAATTTATAGAAAAAGTTTAGGACAATTAGTAGCTAATCGAAGGTTTGTTTCCGAAACTATATATAATAGTATGAAAAAGATAAAAGAAATAAAGATAAAAGTTAAAAACAAAGATACGAATAGAGAAGTAGATGAAGGTAGAACCATTGTATGGAGTTTTTTAAAGGCAAATCCTCCTACAAAAAATCATGGAAAGTTTATTAATATTATGCTTAAGGAAGCTCTTAAAAGGGATGCAGATGTTATGCTATTCCTTTCTCATTTACAAGATTATAAGAGAAACCCGTTGTCGTGGGAGAAAAAAATTGAATATATTTCTAAAGAGTATCCTGATTTAAATATTTGTGGGGATGATTCTATAGTTACGTTAAAAGATGCGGCTAGTTGGTTGTCTAAAGAGTATAGTAATTCTATTTATATATGTGGATCTGATAAACAGGATACATTAAGAGATTTTTTTAATACGAATAATGGAGGTTCTTTTTCATTTAAAATGGTAGAGGTGGTGCATTCGGGGCTTAAAGATCCTGATTCTGATACTGGATCTGCCTATTCGGGGGATAAGGCTATTTTGGCCGTATTAAACAACGATTTTAAATCCTTTTCAAAGATTGTATTGCCTAATGATAAAGATACGGTAGAACGATTATTTAAAGATGTTAAAAAAGGTATTTTCACTATTGAAGGAACTTAAACAAAAAAATTGAAGTTATTTTATGACCCACTAATTATGTGAAATATTACATATAGAAGGAGATGCATAAGTGTTATCTACGAAGAAAAATAAAAAAAATGATGAAGGAAACAGTTCAGTATTTAGAAAAAATTCTAAAAAAATTTTGATCGCTTCTGATATGCATTGTGGATCATTGTGGGGGCTTACTCCTCCTCAATGGCATATTGAGAAATATAAATCTATACAGCAATCTCTATGGGATTTTTGGGAAAGTATTACAAAAGAGAAATACGATGTAGCTATTTTTAATGGGGATCTTATAGATGGATCTATAGATGAGTTAGAGCATATTGTAATTGATCGAGAAGAACAGGTAGCTATTGCGGTAGAAAGTCTTAAACGAGTAAAAGCTAATAAATATTACATTGTAGAGGGAACTCCTGCCCATACGGTAGGGGAAGGGTCCTTTGAGCGGATTGTGGCTAGTCAATTAAATATTCCCTGTAGTCCTCATTTAAGATTGGAAATAAATGGAGTACGGATGCATATACGGCATGTTACAGGTAATAGTTCTGCTCCGTACAGTGCGTTGCTTAAAAAAGAGATTGTAAGACAAATTTGGACAGATGAAAATTTTGGGATTGATCCTCCTCATCTTATTATTCGTAGTCATGTACATAAGTTTGAAGTTACCTATGATGATAGAGCCATGGGTTTTACAACTCCTTCTTTGGAACTACCTTTTTCTATTTATGGTAGAACTCAAAGGCCCTGGAAATATGATGTAGGAGTGGTGAAATTGTATATTGATGAAGAAGGCCATTGTTATCCTGATCCTATTTTATTAAAAATAAGAGTAGTGAGGGATGAAATATATGAAAAAATCTGATTTTGAAATTGTAGTTCCTCGAAAATTGTGGGAGACGTTGGAAAAACTCCCTCCCAAAAGGTGTGGCTCTTATCCGTGTAAACCTATTATTCTGAAATTGTTACGGGAGAAAGGCCCTATTTGGAAATGGGCAGATTTGTCAAGAGCTATTCAATCTAATTTTGGATATTATGTAAGTCCTGATACTATAAGAAAATGGTATTATTATGAGGTGAAAAATAGAGAAGTTGATGGTGATTTAATGAATTATCTATCGAATGCGAAGTGAATCTGAGCTAAATACCATTATAAAAAATACGATTATACAGGGAGGAGGCTGGGCATATAAAATTCCAGACCCCCAACAGGAGTACAGTATATCTTCTGTTAAAAGACCTTTTGATGGTTTTGGCATATTTAAAGGAAAACCGATTTACTGGGAATCTAAATTTTCTAAATGTTTAGCGTCCTTTAATTTGCAGAAAATAGAAGACCATCAAATAAATAATTTGTTATCTATAAAAAAATTATGTAAAGATTCGTTTGTGTGTATTATTTGGGGAGTGAGGATAAAAAAAGGGGAAAATTTAGTGTATGTGTTTGATGATATAGAGCATATAGCGGAAAGGAGGAGGGAGAGGAAAAATTTTACGAAAAAAGAACTTCTTACCTTATCTTCTTATAAGATTAAAAAAGGAATTATTGAAAATTTCTATTAAAATATTAAAATTAATATGGATAACTAATTAAGAAGATACTAAGAAGATGGGAGGTGGAATAGGGTATGAAATTGTTTACCTATAAATGTGAAGAGTGCACATATATTTTTGATAAAGAGTATCCGTATGGGAGGAATCCTGAATCTGTAGTATCCTGTCCTGTATGTGGAAAGGAGGCATACAGGTATTGGGGAAATAGTACCATTATTATTCCTGAGCATTTTAAAGCTACGAGTTCATTATATCATAATGACACTCCTTCGGATTACCATTATATGAAAGAAAGACTTAAACATGGAACAAGGCCTTCTGGAAAAGAAAAGGTATATTATTAATGGATACAAAAAATACAAACGATAAAAAAACTCTTTTTACATTTTTAACGTCTCTTTTCGGGTTTAGAAAAAAAGGAAGTGTGTCAGGAGGGGTAAAGGACAATATTGAGTTTGTTAAGGTTGATTTAGATTCCGATTTACGTACTACGCAAGCTAAGATTGAAAGAGTTTTTAAAACAAAAATGACTCAACGGTTGGAGGAGCTTTTTAACTCATGGTTGACAGACACTACAGATACCTACGATAGTTTAAGGGATCGTCATGCTCGATTATCCCAATTAGATTTTGCTGTGATGAACGATCCCTTTTTGGGATTTGCGGCTGAATTGTATGCGGATGAAGCAACCCAATTAGATGAGATAAATGGAAAACTTATTACAGTAGATTGTGCAGATTCTAGAATGCAGAGGCGGATGTATGACTTAATGGAGCAATGGGGGATTACCCAAAATAGAGTACGATCTGCTATTTATAATTTGGTATTATATGGAGATGCGTTTTGGGCTAATAAGGTAACAGATAAGGGTGTATTAAGAATAATTCCTTTAGATGTATACCAAGTTCGTGAACGTTTGGAGTTTAATCCTACCAGAGTTGCAAGTGATTTAAGTTTTAAAAAAGGTAATTTTCAAAATTATGTAAATAGGAATCAGAAATTAAAAATTCTGATGGATATTATTGAAGAAGAAGCAAACGATGAGTTTGCGGATTTATTTGATAAAAAATTATTTGGGTTTGTGTTAACGGATGACTTAGTAGTCCCCCCTTGGAATATTACGCATTTTAGGTTGAATCATGAGCAATCTCCCTTTTATCCGTTTGGGACTCCTGTCTTTCTAAAGGCGTTAGCTCCTTTTCGGCAATTAAATGCCACAATGATTCTGCAATCCCTAGCGAGAGCCATGTCTTTTCCTGTTACGGTATATGAAGTTACAACCCACGAAGGAATGGATGAAGCTACCCAGTTTGAAAGAGTGAATGAGGTGAGGGAGGAGTATGAAAATATTGGAGATACTTCCCCAGGAAGTGATGCGTATTCTGTAAACACAAAATTGTGGGTCCCAAAGGGATTAGTAAATCTTACTATGCACACGCCTAATATCGATCTAAATGCGATTGGTGATTTGGAGATGTTAGAAAATAGAGTGGCGATTGCTTCGGGGATTCCGAGGGGGTATTTAGCCAATGAATTTGGAAATTTTGGAGTTTCTGCTATTTCTTTAATTGAGCAATATAAACCTTTTGCTCGAAGGGTTTTTACGGCTCAATCTGCTTTTTTAGAGGGGTTATCCAATCTTTTTAGACTTCATTTTGCTATTACAGGAGAGTTTGATTTTCGGGAATCCTTTGTACTATCGTTAAAATTTCCTGCTTCTGAAGGATCTCAAGAAAAACTGGATGCTAAGAAAAGAAGTTTGGAATTGACAGGAGATGTGTTGGATTTAATTTCTAATGTTATTGGAATGGTAGATGAACCGATTCCCTTAGATATATTACGAGATATTCTGAAAAAGTTTTCTTTTCTTTCGGATGATGATATTAATAAATGGATTAAAAAATATGCCAAAAAACCTGATCAGAACAAAGCAGATTTTTCCTCTGTGTCTTCGGGAGGAGGGAGTTCTGGATTTTCCGCTCCTTCGGGAGGTATGGAATCCCCAGGGGAAGAATCACCTGAACCTGAAGGTACTCAACCTACTTCACCCCCTGAAGAGGGGGGTTCTGAAGAACCTTCTCCTGAAGGTGGGGAAGAAACCGTCCCTCCCGAAGAGGAAGAAGTTGGGGAAGAACGTCCTGAGGAATCTTTTCATACTATTCAACAGAGGATTCGAGAAGAAAAACTTATTAAACGGTATATAGAATCCAGAAAAGTAATTTATGAGGGTATTTTAGAAAAATTTAAGGCGTATGAGGAACTAAATATAAATAATAGACATTATAAATATACAGGAATTCCTGCCGATATGGATCCTATGTTTAAAACTGTTGAATATATTTATAGGGGAAAAGGGAATAGGGAGAGGATTGTAGAAGACACGTTGAAATGGGAGGTTGTCAAAGATTCTATTACTCTTCCCGATGAAATTTTTGAGAATGATGAAGAATAATCTTTTTTCTTAAGAAGTAACTAATTATTAAAGGAATGTATTATGGAGAGATTAGTAGAAAGTTATTTTTTAACAATGGGTGATGTTAAAAAAATAGATGAAAAAACATTGCCTGATAATTTACAAATTAAACTAAAAGAATCGAATAATGCAGGGAAATTTAAATATATTGCGGCTTATCGTGTTCCTGTGTCTAGATATAATTTTAAGAATGCAAATGGAAGAATTTATCCTAAAGAATTGTGGGAAAATGTTATTAAAAATCAAAGAGATATATGGGAAGGGTGTGTAGGGTTAGCGGATCATCCGTCAGAAAATGAGGAAGGATCTGTTAAAAATATTTTTTGTGTTTGGAATGATCTAAGGTTAAATGAACAGAATAATACGGTAGAGGCTACGGCGTATTTCGTAGGGCCGTATGGGAGACTAGCTCAAGAAGTATTGGAGGCTGGGGGAAAGATAGGGTTATCTTCTTCTGGGTTTGGGGAATTCAAGGAAGATAATTCCACAGTTGATCCGAGTAGTTATAAAATTGAACGGATTAGTGATTGGGTGCTATCGCCTAGCCAAGGTGTATTTGGAACAATGGAAATGAAGATAGGGGAGATGATTAAAAAAGCTGATAAAGAGTTACATGAGAATGAGAATGTACAAGAAAATACTGTTAATAGAGAGGTTACAAAGAAGAGTATGAAACTTTCAAAACTAGAGGAACGAAAGCTTAGGAAGGATATCGATCTTTTTTATACAGAAGCTATGCGCATTGAAGATCCTCTAAAAAGGAAAGAGGAACTTTTAGAGGTTCTTTCCTATTTTAATGATTTCCCTGCAGATGATTTAAAAGAAAAGGTGGAAAAATCTCTTCAAGAGACAGAGGAAGAGATAAAGAAAATTATTCAAAATCATCAGAAAATTGAAAAGGAATTGGGGATATCAGATGCGGACAAGTTGAAAGAGATTGTTACGGAGAAAGAACTTAGTCTTAAAATACAGGAACAGAAGTCTATTGATTACAAGAAAATTTCTGAAAATTTACAAAAGACTATTCAGAATTTGAAAGCAGAGATCTCCTCCAGGCCTACGGTTGAGATGTATGAAGATGCGGTAGCCCATAGTAAAGTTTTGGAAAAGAAATTGAAAAGAATGCAACAATCTATAGAGGTACTTAAAAAGCAGTATAAGAAAAAATTTGATATGTATCAGAAAAAGTTTGAAGAAACTTCTAGGGAAGTTTCGGAAGAGATGGAGAAAGTTACTCTTTCTAACAAGAAAATGAAAGAGAAGCTTGTAGAGCTAAGGGATAAGCTACAGGAGTATATGAATAAATATAATTTTTATTTTAAAGAATACACAAATTTGGTAAAGAATATTAAGAAGATTCAGGATAAGGATAAGAAGCTTGAATATACTCCTAAGAAAACGGTAGAAGAAAATTACTCTGTGTATAATGAATCCTCCAAAGTCAGGGAGTACTTTGAAGATCTTATTAAGCGGCATGGGGATGCCATTATGGAATATGAGGATAGGTTCTTGGCTTGTAAGACATTGTTTGAGGCTTCTAAGCTGTATGTTTCTATTCTTCCTGAGTTAGAATCTACTGTAGTGGGTAGTACAATAGGGGATCCTGTTTTGAGAAAAAAACTTGTGGAAGCTACCACGGGGCGTAAAATTGTTAGGGGGCCTGTGCTAAGAATTCCTGAGGGTTGGGAATAGGGGGTAGTGTATGCCTGTTATTCAGAACTTAGACTCTGTGGGGGATACTCCTTCTGTAAAAGTAGGATCTTCGGGGCTCAATCAAATTCTTTCTCGATTAGAGGAGTCTAAATTCATTGATTTGTATTTTTTAAATGATGAAGGGAAAGCGATTCTAACTAGGGATGTAATTGAACTAGCTCTTGAACAGGTATCCATTCAATACAATGGGGATCAATATCTTTCGAAGGTATATCCTAATTTTATTAAAATGGATACTGATATTGATAAGCAAATGAAAGAATATAAGGCTAGCGTAAAAGCTCTTATTGCTACGGCTGTGCAGATGATTAATGCTAATAAAGAAATGTCAAAAGAACAGAATAAGGTAGCTACTGAAGAAACAGATATGTCTGAAACTCCTGAGGAGTCTAAACCACCTATTCAAGAACCTTCGTAGAAAAATTTGCAGTACTTGGGTACCCAATGCAACGGTTTCAAGAAGAGTCTATCAATACGCATTTAGGTAAGTTTTCCGAAGATGAAGATGAGGAGTTTGTAGAATCTATCTATACCAATTATGTGCGGGCTATGCGGAAGCGGAGGCCAGGGTCAGAATTAGACTTCTGGAGATTTTATACGTACGTTACTACGAAAGCATATTTTTTTAATTATAAAAATTCTTATGTGTTTGGGGTAATCACTCATAATAATTTTGTTCCTACTCATTTTGCTCCAGCGGGGTTGAAGGAGGGGATTGAATTAATCAAACAATTACGGATGTTTGATAATGTTGTTTTTGTTGTTACTCCTGATTTAAGCGCTATGTTACAAAAGTTAAATTTTAAAGCAGTTCCGTTAAAAGTTCAAAAAGAGTTTAGGGGAGATTTAGTAGACAAATTGCTTCTATCTTCAAATTGGCTCAAAACGATGTGGAATGAATTGAAGGGAAGTTTTATGGATAAAACGTATGTGTTATATAAGTATTTAAGGAACAAAAAGTATGGTATGTTCCGTGGTATAGACAAAATAAAGAGGAAATTTCAATCTCAAATCGATAAAGATAGTTACATTGATTGGGACGCATTAGAACAGAATTTGTATAGGGATAATTAAACTTTTTTAGTAGAGTATTACTAATTAAAAAGAATATATAGATTCTGAATTTTAGATAATTCAGGGGAAAACTCTGGTATTAGAGTTTTGTAAGCTTTTAGATAAGTTTAGGTTACGTATTCCTATTATAGTGTAGGAAAAAAGCAATTTAAGAATTTACTCATACAGATAATAATAGGAGAGGTTTTTTATGGGTATTAAAGATCGTATGACCGAAGTCAAACAGAAGGAACGATTTAAGTTTGATGAGGCCACATTGTATGCATTGAATGAACGGAATGCTCGTGCTGATCGGTTGGTAGAGAAGTGGAGTAGGATGCCGGAGATTGGAACGGGCATGAAGGCTATGGATCCTCGAAGGGCTAGGAATTTAGCTATTTTGCTAGAGAATGAAGCAAGACATCTTAAATCTCTAACAGAAGCGCAGTATAGCTCTGCGTTTGCTACTACTCCTGAAAATATGATTCGGTTGGTAAGGCTTGCGTATCCGAACAGTGTACGGGACAAAATTTTTACGGATTTTGCCATGGAAACTGCAAAGGATTCCATCAAATATATCAAGCCTATTTATTCGTCCAATTCGAACATCAATAGGTCGGATTTGTTCGGGGGAGCTGGAACTGGATTTAATAACAACATTACGTATGAATCTATGCAATCTAGGTTCCCCATTGAAATTGCGAATGCTACGGTAGCGGCTGGTGCTGGAGATGATGCAGGGAAGTTTATTATCACGTGTGCGGGTGGAGAATTTGGAGCTAATGGAGTTAACCTTATTGATGGATATACTACTTTGTATGATGCGAATGGGAATGCGCTAGCTGTTCAGACTAAACCAGGGGAATGGTTACAGAAGTATCCTACGGCTGTTATTACAGGTCCTGATGCGAATGGTGTCTATAAGTATACTCCCTCTGTAAATAATGAAGCAGTTGCTCGTGCTACGGCTAGGTACAACTCGGAAATTGACCTACAGGGTACGTATCTGGGAGAAGTAGAACTGGTGATGACTGATTATCAGTTCAAGATTCGGCCTATCTCTTTGGGTGTAACGTGGACAACCATGAGTGAGCTTGTTCTTGATTCTACAGTAGGTGTATCGGCAGAGGAAACCCTGTTTGATGCGGCCGCTCAAGAAATCAAGAAAGCTCTAGATTTCCATGCAGTAAAGTACGGATACGCTGTTGCTCAAACGAATGGAGTCCCTGCAGTTACGTTTAATGCGGAAGCTGGGGGAACAACCAAGGATTCGTACATCCACACTGCTCAAACCATTAGTCAGGCTATTGAGCGGGTTGGGGATCAGATGTTCAATACCATTAACAGGGGTGGAGTAAGTAGAATCGTAGGAGGACCTGCTGCGGTTACGTATCTACGTCTGAATGCAGGATTTACTACGAACGGTGCGCAACCCCGAATTGGAATTCATCAGGTTGGAGAACTGTATGGTATTCCTGTATTTAAGGCTCCATCTTCTATCATTCCTGATAATACTCTCATGTGTGTATGGAAAAATGATACGAATGAAGCGGATGTAGCTATTGCATTTGGGACTCTTGTACCGTTCTTCTCCACGGGAGCTATTCAGCGAAAGAATTTCTACAAAGAAGCTGGTCTTGCGTCGTTTGGGGATTACAAAGCATTAAATCCCAAGTACCTTGGTCTTATTACTATTAGCAACCTCCGACAGATAAGCTAAAAAAGTGAGTTAAAAAAGTAAACCCCCTCTATACAGAGGGGGTTTTTTGTTATATATTTTGTGGTACTAATTACATATGTTATTAGAAAATTTTTACACAGAGGAAGAGAAGCAGTTCTTTAAAGAAGAGTATAGAAAAAATGTAGAGTTAGCTAAGGATATTCCTAAAGTATCTGTAGTTACGAATAATGTTTTACCCCCCTTAAGAGTCGGAATTGGATTAGTAAACTATTGTACAATGGGTTGTCAACATTGTATTAATACATTTATCGAAGGTGAGCATAAAGAGATAGATTCTGCATTTTTCGGGGATTTATTGTATCAGATTAAGGATTTGTATAAAAATTCTATATATGATAAAATGGTGGAAAATATACTAATATATTTATTTTTTAATTATGATCCTCTTTTACATAAAAATTTAAAAAATCTTTTTGAAGAGAACTATTCAATTATAACAGATAAAAAATTTAGATTTATTATCAGAACTAATGGAAAACTGATTACAAAATCACATATTAATTTTTTTGAACCTATGGGAAATTTAGAGGTTCATGTCGATTGTTATACAAAGAAAGATTATGGTACTGTTGTTAACCTTTTTAAAACACACAATAAAGATTATATAGATATGAATATAAATATAAGAGAAGAAAAAAGATTGATAGATAATGGGGGGAAATGTACTTTTAAAATTTTTTACTATGTAAACCCTGTCAAATATGGAAATTTTCATATATTCAATTTTAAAGAAGATGCAACAATTTTCCATAAAAGATACGTATTAAATCCACCTGAGAACATAGTTCCTAATAGGATATGTTCTTATCCCTTTGAGCGGATGTATATCACATGTGATAAAAAAGTAGTAATATGTTGTAATTCTTTTTTAAGTGAATATAGGTCTATTATGGGGGATTTAGAAAAAAATACACTCTATGAAATATGGAATGGGGATAGATATTATGAAATGCGAAAAAAATTTTTAGAAGAAAACTATGAGAAGTGTAAGAAGTGTTTACTTTTATATGATGAATCATCTGTAATTAAAGGAACGATGTGGATAGGAAATAGTTTTTTAAAAAAACAATTAAAAGAATTATATCAAATAAAGGAGTGAAAATGATGGAAGATTATTTCACTAAAGAAGAAAAAGAAAAAGGTATAGATATTTATAAAAAGAAAACCTTTGAAAAAATAGTTTTATCTCCCTTATCTTTTATAGCTGATCCTCCTGAACATATTTATATTGATTTTCTAAATTATTGTCAGTATGGGTGTTCTTTTTGTTTTAATTCTTTTTTAACAAAAGAACCTTGTGCTATGTCAGAAGAAAATGTAGAAAAAATTTGTGCCCATGTTTTAAATTTGTATAAAAATTATTATGAAAAGTATTGTAAAACAAATTTACATATTCATATAGGGGGGAATTATGATATATTTAGTGATATAAAAACTCTTGTATATGTAAAAAAATTATTTTATGCATTTTCTAAATTACGCATATGTTTTCATATGCATACAAGTAGTTTTTTGTGGTATTTTCTTATACAAAAAATTTTATCTGATCCCTTTTTCATAAAAATGTCTTACCCTATAGCCATAAAGGCTATTATGCATATAAATGTTTATACAAAAGAAGAATGGAAAAGAATTTTCTACGATGAAGATGATCTTTTATTTCAGATAATAGAAGAAAATAGAAGAAATTTAGTTATACAATATTATCCTCTTATGAAAGAAAATTTTGATCCTAAGGTGAATGGGTTCATTATGACACACCAAGGGGATACGTTAGTTTTTCCCCTACATACATGGAATATAGGACAGTTACAAAAACCAGAGCCTTCTTTCTGTCCATTCCTTCAAAATACTATGTATATAAATGCTACAGGAGACGTATATACGTGTCCTTTTGGAGAAGCATTCGAAATATATACTTATAGGATGGGAAATATAGAGGATTATGATTTATATACCATTTGGAACAGTACTCGATACCAAGATCTAAGATCAAACTTTTTGTCTAAAGAAAACAAGCATGCATGGTGCAAAAATTGCCAATTAGTCTAATCTAAGGTAAAAATTTAGGAAGTTTTATATATACTTACTAATGAACAATATATAAATATATGGAAGACATAAAATTTATTCCTTGTTCTTTGTGTAAAGACAAAGAACCCCTTCATAAACTGGGGTATTATTATGTGTATGATAAAGACAACACTATAATAGGTATTGTTGAATGTGATTGTCATAAGGAATACAAGAAAAGAAAAAAAACCATATCCCTTCTTAAAAAAAGTAATTTGAATATTTTAGAAGAAATAGAATTATTTGAAAATTATCTTTCCCATTACAAGGGGCAAAAAAGTTTACCTACCATTTATAAGCTTAGAAATTATATTAATAATTATCATAAAGATGCTCCTGCCTATCATGCTAATTTATATTTTTATGGGGGTTCAGGAACACAGAAAACGTATGCTTCGAAGTATGTAGGGTATCATCTTATCAAAAAAGGTTTTTCTGTGTATTATATCTTAATGCAATCCCTTATTGTACTGCTGTCTCCTGATTTTAATGCGGAAAACAATACTGTAAATAAATTAAAAGATTTCCTACTTTCTGTAGATCTTCTTATAATTGATGATTCTTTTGATAAAAGAAAAGTAACCTTGTATAGATCGGGGTATCAATTGCCTTTCTTAGAATCTTTTTTAAAAGAAAGATTTGACATCCGAAAAAAGGGAACAATTTTCATAAGTACCACATATCCTACGAATATACAAGACAATGGGTTTGGGGATTCTTTACAGAATTTCATTGTACGAAATACCCTAGCTAAGGGAACAGTACTAACTTTTGAAGATATTTACGAAAAAGAAATTTCTAGAATAGAGGACCTGTCCTCCATTTTTTCATAGGAGACATATAAATGGATGGATCATATATAATGGACTATACGGTAATGGCTGAAATTCAAATTTTAGCGGCCTGTATAAAATATCCTGATATAGTCATGAGGGAAATATCAAGTTCCTCTTTTGTACATCAAGAAACTAAAGATATTTATGAAAGTATTGTAGAACTACATGAGAATGAAGAAAAAATAACTCCTGAATCGATTTTTAGACAAGTAAACCAAAAGAATAGATCTGTAGAGTTTCCGTTTATTTCCTATGTGTTTTCTACGGTTCAAAATGTTCATGAATCTAACATACCTTCTGCGCTATCTATTTTAAAAGAAATACGGGATAAAAAAGAAGCTATCTTAAAATTAAAAGAATCTATACAGACTCTTGAAGCAGAAAAAACAGATATTCAGAAAGTTATTTCCTCCATTTATGATGCTCAAGATATCTTATATCGGAATAAATCTTTAACTCTTACTAAAACAATAAATGATTGTTTTGATATGTATCTGGAGGAATTAGAAGAAAGAAAGAAGAAAAGATATATTTTTGGGGATAGTTTTTTAGATTCCCATCTATTAAAAGGAGCTAGTCCCGGACAAATTATTCTGATAGCAGGGGCCACAGGATCAGGGAAGTCTACCGTCTGTTTAAATCTTATTAATAATATGATTAATTTAGATATTCCTTCTATCTATATTTCTTTGGAAATGGATTTAGTATCCACGATGGATAGATTATTAGCGTTAAGAACAGGTATTCCTTTAGAGAACTGGTATGGGGATGAGAATACTCTCAATTCGTTAAAACAAGAAGTTGAGAAAGAAAGAAAAAATTTAGAAAACAAATATTTTAGGTTGATAGATGATCCTGAATTATCGTTATCTGAGATACGAACGATTATAAAAGATTTTAAACTATCCTTTAAGGTTGATTATGTTTGTGTCTATATAGACCTAATTACACAGGTGAAAGATTTTATTTCCGTAAATAAAGGGTATACATTAGCAAATACGATAGAAGTTGCTACAAACAGGTTAAATGCTATTGCAAAGAAAGAAAACTGTTGTATTGTAGCTGTCGCACAGATGAATAGGGATGCGGATAGTGCACGGGTAAACTCCATCGATCATATAGAATCTTTAAGACCTACTATTAACCATATAAAAAATAGTCATGCGTTAGGAGAACGAGCAAGAACTGTATTATCCGTATTTAGACCCAAATATTATGCTGAACGATTGTTTCCTGATTCCGAAGAACTCGATTTTATGGAGGATATTCTCCAGATTCAAATTCTGAAACAATCCCAAGGGAAAACAGGGACAGTGGGGAAGTACTTATTTGATGGACAATGTTTTTCTATTGTACCTTACGTAGAAACTGATGAAAATAACTAACTTAGTAAGGAGAATATATAATGGAAGAGAAAACTTTATTTGAATCCCTATTACGGGAGAAGGTAAAAGAATTAGGTGGATGGTATAATGCTCATGCGCATATTGATAGATCGTATATTTTAGATAAGAAATATTTTTCCCATTATGATATTGGTGAATGGGATGTATGTCATTATCCTTTACCTGTAAAACAGAATTTAGTAGGTGTTATTCATGAAGGGTTAGCTTATACAAGAAAGAGTCTCTATGAACGAATGGAAACCTGCATTAAGAATTCTATAAGTTATGGAATAACGAAACTTGATAGTTTCATTGATGTAACGGCTGATATAGGATTAACTGCGTTAGACGTAGCCTTAGAATTAAAGGAAACATATAAAGAAAAAATTAAAATCAGAATTGGAGCCTATCCTATTTTTGGGTTTAAGGATGATCAACCTCAACGATGGGACATATTCGAACAAGGGTGTAAATTTTCTGATTTTATAGGCACTCTTCCAGAAAGGGATGCTCTTTCTGATCATATAGGGTTTGATGAACATTTTAGAAGAATTTTTCATGCGTTTGAAAAATATGGGGAAGAATTACATGTACATGTTGATCAAACAAACGATCCTGATGAAAATGGAACATTAACCCTTATTGAATCTAAGAAATGGTTACTTCCTGAACGGTATTCCCATTCTTCTAAGCTTCCTGTTGTGTGGGCAGTACATTCTCTATCTGTTGCTTCATATGATGAATATAAATTCATGAAAGTAGTAGAGGGGCTAAAGAAAGAGAATATTGGAGTTATTGTATGCCCAAATGCTGCTCTTTCCAATAAACAAAACAGAAAAAAATTAGTTCCTATGCATAACAGTATTACTAGACTGTTAGATTTTTGTTCGTATGATATCCCTGTTCGATTGGGAACAGATAATATTTCTGATATTTTTATTCCTTCCAATTCTCCTGATATGTTTCAAGAGATAGTTTCTGCCGCTAATGCTCTTCGATTCTATAACTACTCTGTATGGGCTAAGTTGGGAAGTGGGACTAAATTAAATGAAACGGATAAGATGAAAATTAGGAATGCCTTAGCGAATTAACTAACTAATTAAGCATGAAAACTTGGCGATCTAGGCTTACCTCTAAATTAAATCTTATTCATCAAAAATTATATGACTTTTCTTTGACCATGAACGGTAATTTAACCGATATCATACGAATAAAAGAAAACATTACTAGACAATTTGACTATAAGGAAAGAGTATTAGAGGGAATCGATATTATAAATATTATTTTCCCCCCTATTAAGGATCTCCCTCAATGGAGATTTTATAGGTCTGGGGAATA
>Ga0308389_1001079_pt1 | contig 19079 bp, 15 predicted proteins | sample Hotspr2Sample148_FD_202362 | JGI IMG/M metagenome (GOLD analysis project Ga0308389, IMG submission 202362) | Hot spring phototrophic mat microbial communities from Mushroom Spring, Yellowstone National Park, Wyoming, United States - 20040719_148 ... | reverse complement strand
GCCAAAGCCACTTACGAAGCCTCACTCTACGATATTCAACGCTTAGAAAGCCAACTGCGCCAACAGCGTGAAAACCTTTTGCGTACAACCGTTTATTCACCGATTGATGGACATGTAACGCTTCTAAATTCCAAACTCGGTGAGCGTGTCGTCGGCACAAGCATGATGACAGGCACCGAAGTCATACGCGTGGCTGACCTAACGAAAATGGAAGTGCGTGTCGATGTCAATGAAAATGATATTGTCAATGTTAAGAAAGGCGACACGGCTCGTATCGCAGTCGACGCATATCCGAATCAAAAATTCACAGGCGTTGTCTATGAAATTGCAAACACTGCTAAGACCACTGGCGCAGGCACACAAGAACAGGTAACAAACTTCGAAGTCAAAATTCTTATCCTTGACCATCAAGGCAAACTGCGCCCTGGCATGAGTGCAAATGCAGATATTGAAACCGAGACCGCAACGAACGTGCTGACCGTTCCGATTCAAAGCGTAACCGTGCGCAACATTGACGAAGGATTGAGTGCAGAAGAAATCGCTGAAAGGCGCGAAATGAAAGACAAGCAATCAGATGACAACACCTCCGCTTCTGAAAAAAGTCAACTCATGCAAGCACGTGCCGATAAAGAAAAACTCTCTCGTGTTGTGTTTGTCAAAGAAGGCGACATTGCACGAATGCGAAAAGTCGAAACAGGCATCGCTGATAACGCATACATTGAAATCAAATCAGGGGTCAAAGAAGGCGAAGAAGTCATCTCGGGACCCTATCGCGCCGTTAGTCGAGAACTGAAAGACAGCACGAAGGTCGCTATCGAATTTTCAATGATGAAAAAGTAAGATTTATGGAACAGCGCACGCTTAAACCCAAAGGCAATCTTGTCATTCGAATCGAGAATGTTACGAAAGAATACAAGATGGGTGAAGAAATTGTCCGCGCCTTGCGAGGTGTCAGTTTATCAATTTTCCGCAATGAATATGTTGCGATTATGGGTCCTTCGGGAAGCGGCAAATCGACGATGATGAACTTGCTTGGCTGTTTAGACACGCCCACATCAGGCAAGTATGAGTTCAACGGCAAAGATGTAGCCACAATGGAAGATGATGAACTTGCTGAAATTCGCAACAAAGAAATTGGCTTTGTGTTTCAAACGTTCAACTTGCTTCCGCGCTCCACCGCATTACAGAATGTTGAACTTCCGCTTGTGTATGCAGGCGTGCCAAAAGAAGAGCGGCGCGCTCGTGCGCTTGATGCACTTCAAAGCGTGGGACTTGGAGACCGCATTCATCACAAGCCAAATGAACTTTCAGGCGGACAGCGTCAGCGGGTTGCGATTGCACGTGCTCTTGTCAATAATCCTGCCATCATTCTTGCCGATGAACCCACAGGAAACTTAGACACCAAAACCAGTGCTGAAATCATGAACATCTTTGAAACGCTCTATGAGCAAGGCAATACGATTATCGTTGTTACACACGAAGAAGATATTGCAAGGCACGCTCGACGCATCGTGCGCCTTCGCGATGGGCTTATCGAAAGCGACCGATTGATTTCCGAAATGGAATTCGCCAAAGCATAATCAGGGCTAAGTTGCTTGTTGAGCCTGAAACAACGGTAATCAAGGAAGCAAAAACTTTAATCGAGCGTGCGCCCGAACACTTAAATTTCATTGAGCAGGTTTTCTTCTACAAATTCAAAGACCTATCACGAAAGGAGATTCTGAAAATGCTAAGCATCAGAGAAGAGTTTGAAGAAGAACTGAAAAAAACGCGTGCCTACCAAGAAATTTTACAAGAAGGACGGCAAGAAGGATTAAAAGAAGGAAAACTGCGAGCAGTTGCTTTTCTACGCGAGTTAGGTGTTTCTGATGAAGTGATTGCCGAGCGATTGGAATTGCCGCTTGATGAAGTGAAAAAAGTCCAATCCAAACAATGAACCATGCGCCGATTCTTCAACGAGTTTAGCGAAAGTTGCCGCATTGCTTACACGCAAATCATGGCGAATAAAGTGCGCTCGTTTTTGACCGCACTCGGCGTTGTGATTGGTATTCTCGCCGTTACGCTCATGGGAACCGCCATCAACGGCATTGATAGAGGTTTCGAGAATAGCCTTTCTATGATTGGCTATGATGTGCTTTATGTTCAAAAATGGCCTTGGGCAGATAACAGTCGAACGTGGTGGATTTATCGCAATCGTCCTGATATTAAAACCGATTATGCTGACCAAATCAACCGCATCATTGAAAATTCGCCGCACACTGAACTGGTTACAGCAGTTCCGCAGAGCGTCAAGTTTGCCACAGTCAAGCGTGGCGACCGACAAGTGAACACCGTTTTCACAATGGGCACAACCGAAGATTACCCACAAGTCTCAACCGTTGACCTCAAAGAAGGTCGCTTCTTTAACAGCACCGAAGAACGCGGCGCACGCCAAGTCTGCATCATCGGCTACGACATTGCCGATGGGCTTTTCCCAAATGAATCCCCTATCGGCAAAACGATTCAAATCGCCAACTTCCAATGCGTCGTGATTGGCGTTATCGAGAAACAAGGCAAGTTTTTGGGATTGTTTAGTTTTGATTCACAAGTCATCATTCCGCTTCCTCTCCTGAAAAAATACTTCGGTAAGTCGCGCGACAATCGCGTGATGGTGAAAATCAAAGACAAAAATCGCCTTGCCGAAGCCAAAGATGAACTCACGGGCATCATGCGGCGTGTGAGGCAACTTTCGCCTGAAGAAGATGATGACTTCGCCATCAACGAACAACAAGCCTTCAAAAGCACCATAGACCCAATCAAAAGCGGAATTGCATTGGCAGGGCTATTCATCACGGGCTTATCGCTCTTTGTCGGTGCGATTGGCATTATGAACATCACCTTTGTGAGCGTTAAAGAGCGCACGCGAGAAATCGGCACGCGCAAAGCACTTGGCGCACGCCGCCGCACGATTCTTATGCAGTTTCTCATTGAAGCCGTTGCCATTTGCTTGATTGGTGGCGTGGTCGGCGTGATGCTTGCGTTTGGATTGAGTTTCGCCTTGCAAGCCGCAAACTTTCCCGCTGAGTTTTCGCTCTCACTCGTAATGAGTGCAATGCTGGCATCAATTCTCACGGGTGTCGTTTCAGGCTTTGCACCAGCGTATTCGGCTTCAAAGTTAGACCCTGTGGTCGCCTTGCGGTATGAATAACTCTAATTGATTTCACAATGGAATACAAGGAAATCGCGCTAATGGCGTTCAGTTCGCTTCAAACCAACAAGTTACGGTCAGGCTTAACCATGCTTGGCATTACGGTTGGAGTCTTTTCTATCATCGGTGTCATGACCATTCTCGGTGCGTTGCAAAACACAATCGAAACAGGTCTGTCACAACTTGGCACGAACACGTTTCAAATTCAAAAGTATCCTGCGATAATGTTTGGTGGCACAAACTCTAACAAGTATAACAATCGCCGCGATATTGACTACGAACAAGCCACAACCTTCAAACGCTTGATGGGCAACGATGCTAAAGTCGGTCTCGAAATCGTAATAGGCGCACGGCAAGCAGTTTATCAAGGCAAAAAAACAAATCCTAACCTTAACCTTGTAGCTGGTGATGCAAATTGCATTGATAACAATGCTTACACCCTCGCCTACGGCAGAAACATCAGCGATGAAGATGTACTTCACGCTCGAAGTGTAATGATTATCGGCGACGGCATTCAAAAAATGCTCTTCGAGTCTGAAGACCCTATCGGAAAAGAAATCAAATTTGATGGGCGTAACTACACGATCATCGGCGTTTTGGAACTCAAAGGCAGTGCGTTTGGACAAGGGCAGGATAACTTCGCCATCATTCCCATCACGCGATTTCTCACCAACTACGGACGCTTGCGCCGAAGCATTAACATCACGGTTCAAGCCCCTTCACAAGCCACTTATCAAAGCGTCATGGATAAAGCCATCGGCGCAATGCGCATTGCACGAAAACTCAAACCCGAGGACATCAACGATTTTGAAATCGTTGCCAATGATTCGCTCGTCAAACAGTTTCAAGAGTTTGCAAGTGTCATTCGCATTGGCGCGTTTGTGATTAGTTTCATTGCGCTGATTACAGCAGGCATTGGCATCATGAACATTATGCTTGTGAGCGTTACGGAACGCACGAAAGAAATTGGGATTCGCAAATCGGTTGGAGCGAAAAAATCAAACATCTTGACGCAATTTTTGATTGAAGCCACCGTGCTTTCCGTTTCAGGCGGTTTGCTTGGAATCTTAGTCGGCGTGGTGATTGGGAACTTGGTTGCCGCTTTCATGAGCGCACCGTTTGTCTTTCCGTTCGATTGGGCGGCGATTGGCTTGCTCGTTTGCTCTGCGATTGGAATTGGCTTCGGTTTTTATCCCGCCTACAAAGCCGCTTCACTTGACCCCATCGAAGCCTTGCGGTTTGAATAAGCCTTAAAACATTGCTCTAACACCAAACGAAAACACGCTTGGCGAATTGGTGTTGAATTGGTCGTTGCCTGTACCAACGGTTTGCACGCCATCGCGATACAAGTTTGCAAAGCGTGCGGCAAGTTCAAAGTGTCGGAACGGTCGGTATCGCAGATTGAGCAGTAGCCGTCGCCCTGTGCCGAAGTGCGCGTAGGTTGTCGCTAAAAGCGGAAGGTCGTATTCGTAGGCGTAAATTGCCGCATCAAACGCATCGACTTGAAAGAACGCAACACGCGCATCAAGCGAGAGCCTATTTTGAAGCGCATCAATGTTTGCTTCTTGATACATTAGCCAACCGTTGAAGACTTCTTTTCCACTCACAAAGGTTTTTTCCACTTGTTTGTATTCCAATCGTGTGCGCAATCGCAGTTGCGTGGAGACTTGATAAACGAAATCCGTCCGCACTCTTGAAAGCGAAATAGGCACAGCGATTCGATATTCACGATTAAAATCATCAACCTGCGTGAGCGCATCTTCCGAGTATTTGAATTGAATGAGCGGCTCAATCAAGATTTGGCGCGTCGGCTTGTAAGAAAGTTGAAAGAGCAAATCGTCGCCCGACCACGGCAGCACGGTGCTGGCGTTGATGAAGGGAATGCGGAAGATGTCGTAGTAACCGCGCACAGAGACTTCATCGCTCAATTTCATCTGCACCCCGAAGTAAATGCCTTCTTCATTTCGCGCTTGTGAACCGCGCTCGGCAAAGGCGTTGGCGTAAGGCGAATAAAAGGCTTGTGAGTATTTGCGCGCAAGTAAAACGGTCTTTAATCGCTTTTGAAATTTGCCTTCAATGCCCACGATGAGTGAGTGAGCGTCTTGTTGGAACGACCGTGCTACTTCGCCAAACACGGTGAAATCATACAGCGTGATGTCCCAATTTGTTGAGGCAACCCTGATGCGCGAGCCGTTGAAGCGAAAAGAGTTTGCGAGAGTTGGTGAAGGCTGAAACGGCAATGAAAACTCCGACTCGAAGAGCGTTGCGCCAAGTTTGAAAAAGGTTTGCGCCGTGCCGAAGCCGTAAGCGATGTGTCCGCCGTAGGTGGTTTGTGCGACGCTGTTTTTGCGGTTGAGTTCGGTTTGCGTGCGATGCAAGCCTGAAAAATCAATGCTGGTGAAAGCACTGTCGTTGGTGGTTGCCGAGAGGCGATTGTTGGAGTAGAAGAGCGTCGTGGAAAGGTCGCCGAATTTGAGTTCAGTGGCAACGCCGCGAAAAAAGTTTTGTTCAACGGTTGAGGTGTAGAGCCTAACAGGATTTCGTGAAACTCTTGCAGTTGTAACGGCTTCGGCACTTTTGAAGAAGGCGCGTCCGCTGTTTATCGCTAATCCTTGTCCGAATGAAAGGTTGTAATCACCAATCACGAGTGTTTTCAAATTGTAGATGTCTCGCGCTTGAAAACTTGCAGAGTAGAAGTCAGCAAAATTTGGCTCTCCTACATCTTTTTCGGTGAGCGCGGAAAGAGCAAAGTTTTCTGAAAGGAAGGCTTGAACTCGGTTGTAAAATTTTGGCGCACTACCTTGATAGCGTCCGTTCAGAATGCCTTGTCGGACAGGCGATTCCAAACTGCTACGCGCAATATAATCAAAGCGCAGTTGGTCTTGAAGCATACCGTTTTTGTAATCGCTGATGAACGCAGGCTCAAAGGGATTGCGATACAGGCGCGGGTCGCCGACGGTTACAAAATTTTCAATCAGTCGGTAGGTTTCTTCATCGAGAATCTTGCGCAGGGCTTCAACGTTTGGAATGAGTTGCACTTCTTTGCGATAGGCTAAAATGCGCTGTGCATCTTTTGCCGAAAGAAATGGAATTGAAAGCAGTCGTGAAAAATCTGCCGTGTTGAGATTGACTTTTTGTCGGCGCAAGAAATTGAATTGTTCCAAGAGTTCGCTGTTGCCGCTTTGTTCATCGGAGAGGTCCAAGAGGCGGTCGAGAGTTTGTGTGGGGACATCGTCATCGGCTTCTTGCGCATACAAAAGCGAAACCGTCATTAGCAATGCAAGAAGCATTGTTTGGGGAGCGAACTTCATCATTTGCGGTTTTAGGTTTGGAATTTTGTTTTTGAAAAAAATAAAATTCTCTTGAAAAAGAAAAAGAAGTGTTGCGTAATGCCTTGTTTTGTTTCTTAAATAAAGTTAAGCGATTAAATAAACGGAAAAACAAGATTTTTTAAGGCTAAAAGGGTGCTTTTAGGGTCAATTTTAACTCAAAAATTAAATCGTTTAAGTGTTTTTTCTATTGTAGAATTTTTTTCTTTCTCGTCATATTTGCGTTGCTTTTTAAGCAAAACACCAATTAACAGACAAGAGAGAAGCGCACTGTTGCCCCTCTCCCGTTTTAGCCTCACGCCTTGTCAAAAAAGCCTTCTTGATTGCTCTGTTGCATTCATCAACAAAAAAAGGAGCAACTGAAAGCCATGCTTTTACAATTAAGAAGACGTTTGTTTTTTCTCCTTCTCTTCCTCACGTTGTCATTTTCTTTTGCCTCATCGCTTGCTCAAAATCCTTGGAACGGCAAAGTTGTATTGCAAGGATTTTGGTGGGACTACTGGAACAACAACTATCCAAATGGTTGGTATAACTACCTTTCAGACTTAGCACCTCGTTTGAGGGCGTTGGGTATTGATGCAGTATGGATTCCACCGACGAGCAAAGGTGGAAACGGCACCAATGACAATGGCTATGGAATTTTTGACCACTATGATTTAGGGGATAAATATCAGAAAGGAACGACAAAAACGCGCTTGGGCAACAAAGACGAGTATCTGCGCATGGTTGCAATTATGCACGCGAATGGAATCGATGTAATTCAAGACGTCGTGCTTAATCACACGAACGGTGCGGGTTCAGCAACAGGCGATGGCGGAATTGACCCTGCCGCAGCAGGCAACAAATATAAAAACTTCCGCTATGTCTGCTATGAAACGCCTGCTGTCAACGAGAGTGCTTCAAACTATTTAGCGAGAAGAGGTCGCTGGTTCAAAAATTGGCAGAACTTTAACCCAAGCCCTGGTAACGGTTTTAACACTGACGCTGAATGGAACAACGAACTGTTCGGTCCAGATAACGCCTTCTACCCGAATTGTTCAGGACTAAGCTCGAATGCGACCTACAATCCATCGCAAAATTCAACCTACATGCGCGACCAAGCACGCCAATGGATGATTTGGCTCAAAAAGCAAACAGGCGTTGATGGGTTCCGTTTAGATGCTGTCAAGCATTTCCCGCATTACATTACGCAAGATGTGCTTTGGAATGTGAAGTATAATGCCGGTTGGGCAAATGGTGGTTCACAAATGTTTGCGGTTGGAGAATATGTCGGCGGAGCATCAGAGTTAGACACTTGGATTCACAATGTTCAGTACAGCAATGGTGGTTCAGAGGAACTGTGCGGCACATTTGATTTTTCGCTTCGGTCAGCCATTTACGACATGGTCGTAGGGAACGGATTCTTTAACATTGGCTCTATTCCAAGTCGACAGCAGTCACGTCGTTTGCGAACTGTTCCATTTGTCAATAATCATGATACGTTCCGACCGCGCCTGTCCTCGACTGGCAATTATATCGGTTGGAACACAGGAGATGAACTAGCACCACATATTGACCCGTTCGATGTTCGTTTGCCTGCCGCATATGCAGTTATGATGGCAGTTGACGGTTCGCCGCAAGTTTTCTTTGAAGACTTGTTTGATATTGGCGGTACAGGAAAACGATGGACACACTTGCCGACAAATACAACCGACCTGCCCGTTCGTTCTAAAATTGCTAACATCATTTGGTGCCACCAGACTTTAAGCTTCAAAGCTGGGGCATATAAAGTACGTTGGCAAGCACCTGACCTTCTGGTGATTGAGCGAAGTGCACGCGCTATTATTGGCGTAAATGACAACGGTTCAAGTTGGATGAACTGTTGGATTGATACTGATTTTGCACCTGGCACAGTGTTGAAAGATTATTCAGGTGCAAATGGCAGTTGGACTTACACCGTGCCAGCAGACCGCCGTGTTTATGTGAATGTTCCGCCTTCAAATAGCACGCATGGCGGATATTGCATCATCGGTCCTGTTGGCTACGACGGCAATACGTTCAATCCACCGCAACGTCCGACAACGCAAGAATGGGAACTTGCACAAGATTTGGGTGATAGCCATAGCCTTTCTCTTCAACAAGGCGGTGCTCTCCCTGCAAACTCTACGGCACTACGAACCGCAGGTAGAATTTTCGCTGAATCAGGAAAAACTATCACAGTTAATCTTTATCCATCTGTAACGACACGTTCGCACACACTCAACCTCTACAACAGTGCTGGTACGATTGTTGCAACGCGATCAGGCTCAGGGACTCTAACACTTACCCATACGCCTTCGGCGACAGGCTTCTACACGATTCGTGCACGACATTCGTCGTCGTCTTCAGCACCGCTTGAAAGAGTATGGGTAAAAGCAACTTATACAGCACCGCGAAATGTGAGCACAAGTGCTTATCCTGCGTCAGTGGTTAAAGCGGGCGATGAACCTGCAACTGCACTTTCCGACAAGCCTCAACAAACAGAACTTCTTTCAAGCTATCCAAATCCGTTCAATCCAACAACAACGGTTACATTCAGGCTTCATGAGGCATCACATGTGAAAATTTCTGTGTTCAATACACTTGGGCAAGAAGTCGCTCAATTAGTCAATGAAACATTGCCTGCAGGTGAGCATCAGCGTCAGTTTTATGCTAATGGATTAGCATCTGGGGTTTATTTCTTGAGACTTCAAACGCCAAGTGTGGTGCAAACGCAGAAGTTAATTTTAGCCAAGTAGTTTGATAGGACGTTCAGAAGAGGCGGTGTGAATCGTCTCTTTTTCAACAGAAAAGCCCATCAATTCGTGATGGGCTTTCGATTTTCAGGCTCGTGCTGTAAGCAATGCTTACTTATTGACTGCATTTTTAAGTTCGGTGCCGGGCTTGAAGCGTGCGACTTTCTTCGCTTTGATTTTGATGATTTCACCTGTTTTCGGATTTCGTCCCGTGCGCGCAGCGCGCTTGCCCACGCTGAACGTTCCGAACCCAATCAAGGTAACAGGTTGCCCCTTTTTAAGCGACGCCTTCACGCCTTCAATGAACGAGTTAACGGACTTTTCGGCGGCGGCTTTCGAGATACCAGCGTCTTTTGCAATTTTTTCTACTAAGTCGGCTTTTGACATAGTTGTCTGTAAGTTATGTTGTTATAGTAAATGATTCGCCTTTCAAGAAAATGTCTTGCAAGGTTGGGCGAAGATACAGAAAAAAACGAACAATCCAAGCATACATCGCCCGAAATCCCCTGTAAAATAAGGTAGTTTCAAGAAGTGGCTTTGCACTTCCTTGTTTTTGCGGTTGAAAAGGCTTGTCTTATATTTAATGACCTTTTCAGTTTCTTAAAATCTTCAACACTTTTACAACTGCGATTTGTCCAACAAATTATGGCAACTACAAGTGATTTAGCGAAAGGCGTTATTGTTCGCTTCAATGGCGAACTTCATGTTTGCGAAGAAGTCGTCCATCGCACACCTGGAAACTTGCGTGCGTTTTATCAAGTCAAAATGCGCAACTTGCGGCACGGAAGAATTGTAGAAAACCGATTTCGCTCAGGTGAAGAGGTCGAAGTGGTAGAAACAGAACGCAAGACCTTTCAATACCTTTACCGCGACGGCGACGACTTCGTGCTGATGGATAACCAAACCTACGACCAAACTCACGTACCTTCATCTGCCTTCGGAGAGCAAGCCAAATTTCTCAAAGAATCCATGACGGTCGAAGTTGTTTATGCCAGCGATGGCTCGATTGTTCAAGCCGAAGCCCCGACCTTTGTTGAACTCACTGTTATTGACACAAGTCCAAGCACCAAAGATGAACGTGCAACAGCAAGCACGAAACCTGCCACACTGGAAACTGGTGCCGTTGTGCAAGTGCCAATGTTCGTGCTGACAGGCGATGTGGTGCGCGTCGATACACGCACAGGCGAGTATATTGACAGAGTCAGTAAGAAGTAACGAACGCCTGAACTCGCCACGCGCGTGTTCAGGCATCATTTCAAAAAACAACCTTCAACCTTTGTAAAAAACTTTTGGGGGCGAGATGAATCTCGATGACATACAGCGACTCATTAAAATGGTCGACGAATCAGGGTTAGATGAAATGACCATTGAAGAGGGCGAGTTCAAACTCACCTTGAAGAAAGCGGCAGAGCCACATGCATCACCTACCGTGAATGCGATGCCGATGATGATGCCGCCGCAGTATTTTCCGACCCAACAGGCATTGCCTGCGCAAGCCATGCCTCCTGCACCCAAACCAGCTGAAGCTCCGCCTGCGCCCACCGATGCAGGCAAGAAATACAAGGAAATTCGTTCGCCAATGGTTGGCACGTTCTATCGTGCGCCTGCTCCTGATGCCAATCCTTACGTGCAAGTCGGCGATACTATCACCAAAGGCAAAGTGCTTTGCATCATTGAAGCCATGAAACTGATGAATGAAATCGAGAGCGACGTTGACGGAAAAATCGTGAAGATTCTTGTTGAGAACGGCAAGCCCGTTGAGTTCGACCAAGTGCTCTTTTTAGTGGAGTAACAGTCAGCAACGTCCAAACACAAATTTCTCGATGTTCAAAAAAATTTTGATTGCAAATCGCGGCGAAATTGCCATGCGTGTCATTCGCACATGCCGCGAAATGGGCATACAAACCGTTGCCGTTTATTCTACTGCCGATGCCGATTCGCTCCACATCAAATATGCCGATGAAGCCGTTTGTATCGGCGCGCCGATGAGCAAGGAAAGTTATCTCAATATCCCACGTATTATTGCCGCCGCCGAAATCACCAACGCCGATGCGATTCACCCTGGCTACGGCTTCCTCTCCGAAAACGCCGAGTTCTCAGAAATCTGCGCCTCATCAGGCATTAAATTTATCGGTCCTTCACCTGACATGATTCGCGCAATGGGCGATAAGAAAACAGCCAAAGACACCGTGAAGCGCGTCAATGTGCCAACCGTTCCGGGCAGTGTCGGATTGGTCGAAGATTTGAACGAAGCCAAAGAAGTGGCTCGGCGTGTGGTTTATCCGATTATCATCAAAGCCACAGCGGGCGGCGGCGGCAAAGGAATGCGCGTGGTTCAGCGTGAAGAAGATTTAGAAAAAGCCTTTCAGACCGCGCGTAATGAAGCCGAAAAAGCCTTTGGAAATCCGGGCGTCTACATCGAGAAATTCGTTGAAGAGCCTCGCCACATTGAAATCCAAGTGCTGGGCGACCAGCACGGCAATGTGATTCATTTGGGCGAGCGTGATTGCACCGTTCAACGTCGACATCAAAAGTTGATTGAAGAATCGCCTTCGCCGATTGTCAGCGAAGAACTCCGCGCTGAAATGGGCGAAGCCGCAGTTGCCGCCGCAAAAGCCATCAACTATGAAGGCGCAGGCACGGTTGAATTTCTCGTCGACAAGTATCGCAAATTCTACTTCATGGAAATGAACACACGCATTCAAGTCGAACACCCCGTAACCGAAGAAGTTTGCGATATTGATTTAATCAAGCAACAAATTCTAATTGCCGCAGGCAAAAAAATATCTACGCGCAAAATTGTGCCGCATGGGCATGCGATCGAGTGCCGCATCAACGCCGAAGACCCTGATAACGACTTCCGCCCAAGCCCTGGCGAACTGAAAGTCTTTCATACACCATGCGGACACGGTGTTCGCGTTGAAACCCATGCCTATGCAGGCTATCGCATTCCACCCTATTACGACTCTATGATTGCTAAACTCATCGTTCACGCTCCAACGCGTGAAGAAGCCATTGAACGCATGCTTCGCGCCTTAGACGAGTTCATCGTTGAAGGGGTCAAAACGACTATCCCACTTCACAAAAAAATCATGCAGTCACAACTCTTCCGTAGTGGACACTTCGATACAAGTTTCCTTGAAAAAGCTCGATTGATGAAATCGCACTAATCCAATGGGAAATGAAACCGCAAGTAATGAATGTCCCTGAATACTCATCACTTGCGGCTGTTGCTATTCCACAGAAACTCTACTTCGTTAAGTCCTTTATCAATATCAACTCATCACGAAGCGGAATGCCGTGTTCGCCTGTAAGTTTAATGGTTGGATTATGCTTGCGCTGTTCATCAATCGCATGAGATTTGACAGCAACAAGGTGAAAGTCTCGTTTTTGTAAGAAGCGGAGCGCGTTGAGGTTATCATTGCTTACAGTGCATATCAATTTTGTGCAGGCGTTTGCACTGGCTTCGGATTCAAGGCGTTTGAGCAAAGACTCGCCAATTCCCATGCGCTTGCGAATCACATGGAGACTCACAATACAGCACTCGTTGTTCTGATATTGATATGTGAGCAGTCCAACAGGCTCACCGTCTATTTCGGCAACTAAGCCAGGAAGCGTTGAAATGCCTCTCTCGCCGAATGGTTCAGGAAGATAAGTGCCATTTAATTGGCGATTTAGAAACTCTGCCACCCATTCATCATCGGCGGCAGTTTTGGAACGAATCTGTATTGAATCCATATCGCAGTAATGTGTGTATTCTTGATAGTGAAAGTGTTGCTGAAATGTAAGAAAAAAATTAACGGCACTTCACAGCTAAAATCGTTGAGTCATCTCGCAAGGGCAAGTTACCTCTGAATGTTGTCAGCGTTGATGATAAGCTTTCGTAAAGTTCTTTCGCTGGAAACGATTCGGGAGCATGTTTGAACCAATGCACTACACGCTCAATGTGAAATTCTTCACTGTCTTGATTGAGTGTTTCATTGACTCCGTCGCTAAACAAAAGAAACCTGTCTCCAGAAGCAAAAGCATATGTCTCGACAGGAAAAGTAGCGTTGTGCCGAAGTCCAAGAGCAATCGCTTTGGGTTTGAGCAAGCGAACATCGCTAGACTGTTTTTGATAAAAAAGAATGGGCAAATGTCCTGCATTGGCAACCGTGAGTGTCTGCGAGCGAAAATCGAGCAAGAGACAAGCGAAACTGACAAACATTTTCGGGCGGGAGTTGTCGCAAATGTCATGGTTGAGTTCGTGCATTAAACGTTCAAGCGTTGTGAAGTGGCGCAATTCCGCACGGAAGGCGGCTTTGGTAATAGCCATCAAAAGCCCTGCCGCAACATTGTGTCCTGAAACATCGCCAACGGCAACAATCAATCGCCCATCGCTGAGCCAAAAGGCATCGTAGTAATCGCCACCGACTTCTGTAGCAAATTCGCTCTGCCCATAAACCTCAACCACTTCGTTCTGAATGTTGAGCGTGGGCAGAAAATCTTTTTGTATGGTTTGCGCTAAATCAATTTCCGCATCAAGTTTTGATTTCTCTTCGACGACAGAACGAATCACATGATTCCACATCGAGCCGCTCACGCCAATCAAGATGAGCGTTGTGAGTGCCAAGCCAAAAGAAAGCACATCAAACGAGCTCATGGTTCGGGTGTTCATTGTGCCCGTCGCGCCTATGTAGGCCCCAAACAAAAATGAGAGCGGAAAGGTGAGCCAAAAAAATTGACGCATCACAGGGAAGAGAATCATTGAAGAAGTTAGCCCTGAAATCACCACGCCAAACGCATACATCACAATCAAATTTTCAACTGTCAAAACCGATTTGAGCATCAGGTGAATAAGGAAGAGCAAGAGTAAAGACGAAATGAACGTGGCACTTGCCGCTGTCGCACGCAATTTCGGCGGCAAGGTGAAAAAGAATTGATACTTTTCAAGCAACAGTTCGTTGAACTGTGAAACGGAAAAAGGGTTGTTCGACGTGCTCATCTCTTAAAGAATCTCCGATTTTCTTCGCACGGCTCTGAACATGGTTGCAACAAAGGCGAGCAATGAAACAAGCAAACAGCCTTTCGGAAACCAATCGGTGTGTTGCACATAAAAACTTTCATCATCGTAGAGTTCAAGGGTTTCAACCGTGTAAGCGATTTTCCACCACTCGATTTCGCCGTAGGGTCTGCCGTATCGGTCGATGAAGAGCGAGATACCTGTGTTTGCGCTTCGTGCCATTGAACGCCGCGATTCAATGCAACGCAGTTTCGCAAACGCCGCATGTTGATACGGTCCGTAAGATTTTGAAAACCAACCGTCGTTGGTAATCACCGTGAGCATAGTAGCACCGCGTCGAACAAACTCGGCAGTAAATGCAGGGTAAATGGATTCATAACAAATCAGCGGCGTTACTTTAACACACTTGTTGGATTTTGTGATGAAAGAAAAATTCAGCGTGTCTTTGCCAACGCCCCAACTTGAAATGCCCGCAACGGCAAATGTGGCTGATGAAAAGAACGGCAGGTATTCCATATACGGAACACGTTCAGCAAACGGAACAAGTTTCATTTTATGGTAGACTTGCGCATTGCCGTTTGAATCGAGCATCATAGCGGAGTTGAAAGTATCGTAGTATTGCCCCGCGTGTCGGTCATACTTCGCGCCGAATTGTCGCTGGGTGCTATCGGCATAATAAACCGCATCTGAAAATCCTGTCAGCAATGGGGCTTGCCAACGTGCGACACTCGATTGCAAGCGTTCCCATGCTTCCGAGCCGCGTTGATACAAAATGAAATACGGAATTGCCGTTTCGGGCCAGATGACCAAATCCACACCGCCACGCGCCGCCGAATCGCTAACAATAATGTGCTTTTCCAACACCGCACGTCGATTCGAGTTTTCCCACTTCGCAAACGGGTCGATGTTCGGCTGAATCACAGCGACTTTGATTGTGCCAATCGGTTCAGGCTTCGGCAAAAGAAACACAACCGCCGAATACAAGAGCGGCAACGCAAACATCACGGCAAGGCTTGCATAAAGCAGTTTGGGTATCTCCTGTTTGCCCAACGACTCAATGAGTTTCACGACAAGCACATTCAGCATCACAATCCAAAAACTCACTGCCCACACGCCGAACAAATCAACATACTGAATGAGCCACCAAAGATTCGCGTGCGAATTACCGAGTGTAATCCAACCGAAAGAAAGTTCTAAATCGAGGTAAATCCATTCCCATGCCGTCCAAAGAAATGGAAAGAGCCACAAGGCGCGATGCCACCCAAGCCCTTTTCTGACAAGGTAAAACAGCACAAAGGGAATAGTCATGAAAAATGTCTGCGCAAAATACATGAGGAATCCGCCGAGAAAGGTCGAGAGCGACACCCACCACACCGAGACCAGCGTGAAGCACAGGAGCGAGAGATACGTCGCATGGAAATACGCGCCGAATTTTTCTTGTGTGTTCAAATGCAAGAGAATCGGAACAAAGCCAATCCAAGCAAGGAATGGTGCGTGAAAGAAGGGATACATCACGAAGGATAGCCCAAGCAACGCACCACCGATGAGCGAAGCACGAAAGGAGGATAAAGTTTTTACGGACAGGAAGGAAGCAAGCATTGATACAGTTGCTTTCTGAAATGCGAAATGATGTGAGTATAAACGACTATTTCGTCTCTTTCTCACAACGAAAATACGAAAAAGCCTTTGAAGAAAGGGCAATGGATATGTTAAGTTTTCAGCGAAAAGAAAACGCTCAACAGCGATAGGTAGTATCGGGAAGTATTCAGAGGTAAGCTGTAAGCGTCAATGAAGTTTTTAATTCAGCAAACAGGAGAATAACATTATGGCTCTCTTTGGCGCAGCAGAAGCGACCGTTGCTCGCTCTGATTACGAAATCGTTCTCGAAGGCGGCACAAGCACGTGGGGCAAATTAAAAGCCCGTGCCACGATTAACGTTACGCCTGCGATTCCGCTTCTTCCAACCGACTTAAATATCAAGCTCAAATGCAAGCCGATTGGTGATAGCAAAGATGTCGTGCGCTTCTCGTGCCTCATCGAGACGGTCGTTGACAGCACCGTCAAGAAACTCACGGTTGAAGCCGACATCGCTAATGAAACGGAAGAACGCCGTGTTGCCGTCGGCGATGGGGTTGTAACCGTAGGCGACTTCTCGCATGCCTTCTCGTTTGAAGGCTCCGTAGTCAATTTGTATTACTATAAATCCGACGTCATTCGTCGCAACATTCCGAACCCGCGATACCTGCAAGGGCGGCAATTTCACGATATTCTGATGAAGATCCCGCTTGAAAACGATGACCTCATACAGACATGGGAAGCGACACTTTCAAGCATTCGTAATTCAGGACCGAACTTCGGCGACTGGATTCGGGATTTCTGGTTCATCGGACCTGCCTATAACGCCCTTGATGAAGGCGGACAACGCATCTCTAATTTGGAAGTCGTGAGTATCGGCACACAAGGTTCGCCAGAAGCACCGCTTGGTGTTTCCAACTGGCGATTCTCGAATGCAGGGTCAGGCGTGGTCGACGCAGTAAGCCGTTGGACAGAACTCTTCCCTGTGGAAAAATTGCTTGGACGCGAAGCCGCAATTGAGGCGTCTTTCCGTTCCGATTCACAAGGCATTGAGGTGAAGGCAGATGGCAACTTGCCTGGTATCTCGATTGATGCAGGTGGTGGGTTGCGCCGTATCTTGAATCACCCACTCATACCAATTATTCATCACGGCATTGTTGGTAAATACAACGAGTTTCGTGTGGATACGCAACTGACCATCACGCTGCCGCCTGGCTTCAAAATTCGTTATGCCGCACCGCAATATCGAACGCAGGTCGGCGAAACTTACAAATGGTATGGAGGCACTTACGCCAAATGGGTCGAACACATCTGCAAAGGCGGAACAGGACAATTTGAAGTCCTTTACGCACAATAAGGCGTGTGAAGCCCTTTAACGAATTTGTTTTTTACATAGCGGAAACGGGTAACGCCGTCCGCACCATAGTGCGATAAAAGACTCGCATAAATTATCTGCCCGAAAAAAAGGTTTGTGCGCCTGAAAAAAGGGCTTCCCGAATAAGGGAAAAAGGATAGTTTGCACAAAGACCGAATGGACGCATTCGGTCTTTTATTTTGCACATTTCTTCAATCAACCTAAATTCAACCCGATTCTAACAAACGCATACCTTCTACTATCTCAATGCCTCAAATCGATTTATTCGCCCTACTTGCTATCATCACCGTTGTCAGCGCGATTTTTTCTTACATCAACATTCGCTTTCTGCGATTGCCTAACACGATTGGCTTAATGGCACTCGCCCTTGCGCTCTCGCTGATGCTGATTGTCTTGGGCAAAGTCAATTCAACAGTTTTAGACTTTGTTACGGGCATTATGAACCGCGTGGATTTCTCCGAAGTTGTGCTGGAAGTGATGTTAAGCTTTCTGCTCTTTGCAGGTGCGCTCCACGTCGATATGGATAAACTCACTGAACAAAAATGGGTGATATTCTCGCTCGCAACGGTCGGCGTGGTTCTTTCAACCTTCATTTTAGGCACGCTCTTCTTTTATGCCTGCCAAGTCTTCGGCTATCCTGTGCCTTATCTCTATGCGTTGCTGTTGGGCGCGCTCATTTCGCCAACCGACCCGATTGCCGTGCTGGGCATTTTGAAAGAAGCCAACGTTCCAAAGAACATTGAAATTGCGATTACAGGTGAATCGCTGTTTAACGACGGCGTGGGCGTGGTCGTCTTTCTCTCGATACTTGAAATCGCCAAGTTCGGCGCAAGCGAAGCCACCGTGAGTGATACGGCAATCCTTTTTGCAAAGGAAGTCTTCGGCGGCATCGGATTGGGACTGCTTTTCGGCTGGCTCACTTACAAATTGATGAAATCCATCGACCATTATCAAACCGAAGTCTTGCTCTCGTTAGGATTGGTGATGGGCATTTACGCGCTTGCGCTTGCGCTACACTTTTCCGCACCGCTGGCAGTGGTGGCGTGCGGCTTGTTCATCGGAAACACAGGGCGCAACAGTGCGATGAGCGAACAAACCCTTATTTACCTCGATAAATTTTGGGAACTCGTCGATGAATTTATGAACGCTGTTCTCTTTGTGTTAATCGGATTTGAAATCGTGCTACTCACATTCATCGGCAAATACTTTTGGCTTGGCATCATCACGATTTTTATTTCGCTTTTAGCGCGGTGGATTGCGGTTTCTGCGCCGCTGTTTGCTCTGCGCTCGCGCACGAACTTTATTCCCAAAGTTGATTGGATTCTCACTTGGGGCGGATTGCGCGGCGGAATTTCTATCGCACTTGCGCTCTCAATTCCTGCTGAAATGAATCGCGAGGTGATTTTGTCGGTAACTTACATCATCGTGATTTTCTCAATTCTCGTTCAAGGCTTGACGCTCGGCAAATTGGTTAAACAACTGAATCCTGCACCGTAACTTCCATTTCTTTGAAATCAAAAATTTTTACTTGTGAGTCATCTTGTTGGAATTTCCATCGTTGGCGCATCGGGCTATTCGGGCGCGGAACTCTTGCGCTTCTTGATTCGCCACAACGGCGTGCGCATTGATAAACTCTTTGCCAATTCATCAGCAGGAAAATGGCTTTCCGACCTTTATCCTGAATTTCGCAATCGCTTTGACAAACCCTTTGAACCATTCACGCTCGAAGCCACAAAGGAAAGCGACTGTGTTTTTCTTGCGCTTCCATCAGGCGAAGCGATGAATCTTGCGCCCGACTTGCTTGAAGCAGGAAAAATCGTGATTGATTTGGGCGGCGACTTTCGTTTGAAGAACGTGG
>Ga0308389_1001075_pt1 | contig 19130 bp, 12 predicted proteins | sample Hotspr2Sample148_FD_202362 | JGI IMG/M metagenome (GOLD analysis project Ga0308389, IMG submission 202362) | Hot spring phototrophic mat microbial communities from Mushroom Spring, Yellowstone National Park, Wyoming, United States - 20040719_148 ... | reverse complement strand
AGGGGATCTACCCCCTCACCCGGCCTGCTGCGCAGGCCTCCCTCTCCCGCCAGGGGAGAGGGGATCCACCCTCTCACCCGGCCAGCGTGCCGCTCCTAGCGGTCGCGGCTCTCACCCGGCCAGCGTGCCGCTCCTAGCGATCGCGGCTCTCACCCGGCCAGCGTGCCGCTCCTAGCGGTCGCGGCTCTGGCCGGCCTCTCGATGGCCAGGGGAGAGGCAATCATCGGAGCTCCGAAGCGGGTCGCTGCAAGGGGCTTTTCATTTGGCGAACTTGACTGTAGCCACCGGGAAGAACGACCACAATCTGTGGTGTGAAATCCAATTTTTAGCCCCTCTATCTTGTAGGGGGCCGGACGGGTAGAAACCGTCAAACTCAAATGTTACAAAAGCAAGAGCAAGGAAGATTGTTCACATGGATCAGGGGTGGCCCGGAAGAGCAGCCGGGGAAGGCATTCCGGCTTCTAGCCATAGGAGTGGCCATCCCAAAATCTCGGCCTTTTCCACTTTACCAGAAGACGCCGGTGCCGGAACCTTCCGGTTGCCCTTCGGACGATGGTTCTTTTTTCCTCCTGCGTCTTGACAGTCCCGGAACGGCGGTAAACAATAAAAAAGTCTGCGCCACGGGAAAGCTTCCAGCGTGCGTTTGGGGAGCGCTGGCCGGCAGAGGCTAGTGCAAGGAAGTGGTTGTGTTTTTTGAGGGATCTTATTTATGAAATGCCCTTTTTGTCATCAAGACAACGATCGGGTGATTGATTCTCGGACCAGCGAGGACGGTCAGGCCATTCGTCGCCGGCGGGAATGTTTGAATTGTTTTCGCCGATTTACCACATATGAGCGGGTAGAGGGGGGGCTGAAGGTAATCAAAAAAGACGGTTCCCGAGAACCGTTTGATCGGATGAAGATCAAACGCGGCTTGGAGAAGGCGTGCTGGAAACGGCGGATCAGCGATTCGCAATTGGAGGCGATTGTCTCGGCTGTCCAGGAACACGTGGAAAACAACTATGATGTCGAAGTGGAAAGCCGGGTGATCGGCGAACTCGTGATGGAACATCTACGCCGTTTGGATCAGGTCGCCTACGTGCGGTTTGCCAGTGTGTACCGGGAGTTCCAGGACGTTCGGGATTTTGTGCGAGAAGTTCGGCCCATGTTGGCCGAAACACCCCCCAGCCGCTAAACTCCCCCAAATACCGGGCGATGGCCTCAAGTAGCCCGTCCTCGTTTTTCCGAGGCTGTCCCGAAATGCCGTTTTAGCTGGAGGGTACCACCACCCACCGGCCACCGGACTGCCAAAACCGCCATAAAACGGGCATTTTGGTAAACCCGAGGGGTTGGGAAACGGTTTGGGGCCGCCGCCGGAGTACCGATTTCGGGAGAGCCTGGCGCTATGGCGGGGGCAGGTGGGCGAAGTTGGGATGCCGACGCAGCACCGCCAGGCAGGCACGCACCCGGTTTCGCACCTCTTCGACCAACTGGCGTTCGTGTTGGGCGTAGGAGCGAATCTGTTCCGGCAGAATGACCGGCCCATAATGGACATGAATCCGTCCGACCAGATCGGGAAACCGCCGCCATCGAGGCCATACCTGGTAGGCCCCTTCAATGCCCACCGGCAAGATACAGGCGTCGGAACGAAGGGCCAGGGTGGTAAAACCGGGTCGAAACGGTCCCACCTGTCCGTCCCAAGTGCGGGTCCCTTCGGGGAACATCAGTACCATTTCCCCCCGCTTGAGCCGTCGGAGAGTCTCTTTGATCCCCTCCAAGCCCAGTCCATCCCGTTTAATCGGAATGGCGTCAAAGCAGTTCATCACCCATCGCAAAGGCCGAATGGCAAACAAACTCTCCCGGGCCAAATAGTTCATTTCTCGCATACAGCCCATGCCGACCAGCGGGGGGTCGAAATGGCTCTGGTGATTGGCCACCACCAACACGCCCCCTTCCGGGGGAATGTTTTCCCGTCCGCTATACCGAACCCGATACAACCCGACGGCAAAGACCTGGCAGACCCGCCGAGCCAGGGCATACCAGACACGATACTCCCAGGATCGTTGCGCCCCAGCAGTGCGGGCGGTAGCGGGGCTAGGGGAGTTGACATCGCTTTGCCGATTCATAGGAAATCAATGTCCTGTTCTCCGGAGACTGCACTTTCCAAAAACTTCTAACTTCTTATGCAGTAAGAATTTAGGAACAGCGATTCTCGAACCTCCTGAAAATCGTCCCTTCGTAAATCCGAACAGATTAGCCGAATCCGCCACCCGGTTTTGGGAAAGTGCAGCCGGGCGTATCATGGGGAAGGGGTCCCAAGTGACGCCCGCGCAGCAGTTCTACCAGCCGATCCACCACCTGGCCGATCGACAGCCCGTCGGTGGGCACTTCGATGGCGTCCGGTGCACGGGCCAGTCGGCCGAACGGTCGGCTGGCATCCTCCTGATCCCGGCGCTGCTGGGCGGCCAACACCTCCTCGAAACTCGCCGACTCCCCCCGCGCTTGTAACTCGGCCAATCGCCGGCGGGCTCGTTCCTCGGCACTGGCCGTCAGAAAAATTTTGCACTCCGCCTCCGGAAATACCAAGGTCCCCTGGTCCCGGCCTTCGGTAACAATATTTCGGCCCTGGGCGAACCGACGCTGCAACGCGATCAGCCGACGTCGAACTTCCAGATTGTCCGCCACATAGGGCGTAATCTGGGTGATCTTCCAATCCCGGATCGCTTCCGTAACATCCTGCCCGTCTAACAGCACCCGATCGTTGTGAAAGTCGATGTGGATTTGGTGGACCAGTTGGGCCAGGGCGTCCGGCCGGGTCCAATCCACCCCCCGCTGCAAAGCCGCCAACGCCACCGCCCGGTACATGGCCCCGGTATCCAAATAGGCAAACCCCAGGCGTTGGGCCAACGCCTTGGCCACCGTACTCTTGCCCGCACCGGCCGGTCCGTCAATGGTGATGATCATCTCGGTTGGAATCCGTGCTAGCAAAGGAACACGTTAGCCGACTCAAACAACTCGCCTCTCCCCTGGCGAGCTAAAGCCAATGTGTCATTCCCGCACAAGCGGGAATCCAAAACGTAGGAGGACTCCATATTGCCTTGGTGCCCCGGTGCTCGCCAGCAACACCGTAGCAGGCACCCAGGAGCCTGGATTCCTGCTTGCGCAGGAATGACACGTCGGCCCCCTTCATTCGGCCAAAATGTTAGAAGGGCCGATTCCTAACGGACGCTGCTCGGCTCATCTCCCTCTTTCCTCTGTCCTCGACTCCGTCCTCCCGGCGCCCACTGCTTATTGCCTACCTCAGGCATAGCGGGCCTCGACTTGCAGATATTGGTAAGCCCGGACCGGAATCAGGATTTTGTCTCCCTCGACGGCCAGGTCCTGGCAGTGCTTGCCGGTGAAATCCACCAGGGCGGCGCTGGCCACCCGGCGCAGACTGCGCAGTTGGGCGGTGGTGGCCCGGCCTTCGGTCTCCACCAGCCGAACCCGAAACCCACGTACCCATCCGTCTTCCACGATCGACTCCCAAGCCGTGGCCAACACATTCCGCACATTCAGATGAAAAAACCAGCCTGCGGCAGGCGCCGGGATGCCCAGAGCCTCCTGATTGGACATCGCCTGCTGATGGGCCAGGTTGGATGGGGCCTGCCGATGGAAGTGCCGCTGTTGGCTAGACGGAACCTGTTGATGCGACGGCACCTGCTGGTAAGACGGCGCCTGCTGGTAAGACGGCGCCTGCTGGTAAGACGGCGCCTGCTGGTGGCCCGGCGAGTGCTGATGGGCCGGTACCTGCTGGGGAGAGGGTAAGTGCTGGTGGAGCGGCGTGCCAACCGGGATCGCCATCGGTCGAAGCGGGATAAGCATAGGCGGAGCCAAAAAATCCCAGGCCGCTGGCATTGGATGTTTCAGGTCCACCCCGATCCCCACCCGAAACCATCGGGCCGTCTCCCCCCGTACGATCAACAGCGTATCCAGTTTATGGACTCCGATCCGGCGATGGTACGGCAAGCCGCCCAAAAGCAAGGTGATCCGTTCCCTTTCTGTCCGCAGATCGACAAACCAGGGGGTTTCCAGGCGATCCGCCTCGCTTCGGCAACTGATTTGATGTACACTTCTAAACAGTTCTGCTGTTTGATCCGCCCAGGCGAATCGGCAGGCATAATAGGAGTTCCAAGGGTCGGGCTCCGGCTCTAGGAGCGGCTCCAGATGGATGAGGATTTCCAGGATCGGGTCTGCCCGTCGGCAGCGGAAGATTTGCCGGAACCGGGCGGCCAATTGGCCCTGGTGGGTCATGAGCCGCCCCTGCACCTCGATTTTCCCCAGTACCGGCCCGGCCGAGAGGACCTGAATCCGATCCGCCGCCATGATGGTATAATTTTGTTCTGTATCCGGCGATATCCCTTTTGGGCCGCCGGCGCTGGGCATTCGGAGGGCCAGTTGCTGCCCGCACCGGGGACCCCGACGCCCGTACGTGTAAACACCTCGCAAAGCGCCGGTGGTCGGGTCCAATCGGGCCTCGAAAAACTCGTTCCGGAGTAGATACTCTTCGGCCAGAGGGGGCAAAGGCCGGGGCTTCTTCCCCACCAACCGAGCCGCCCAACCGGCCCGCTTCGGCGCAGGATAAATAAGTTCATCTGGCAGTCCCACCGCTGTTGGCTCTTCCGGTGGGCTTGCCGAAGGACTCCGGGCGGTCTGGGCCATCGGCTGGTGCGGTCCCGCCGACGACGACTTTTCCTGCTCGCTCGAAGTGGGCATGGGAGCCGGGGCCGGTACACCCTCCGAAACCGTCTGGGTAGAATCATGGACACTGCCCATGCTACCCCCAGTGGGCGTCGGCACCTCCTCCCAAACCGTTGGGCCAGCCCATGGCGAAAGTTCCGAACTGGCCGAAATCCCAGCCTCGTCTTTCAGCTCCACCCGCAGAAATCCCATCCCGGCCACTTCACAGGCCGTATGGAGCCGACCTTGCTGACGCCCGGCCAACCGAAGGCCGTCCAGGTTGGCCAATGCCGCCCCGCCTTCCGCAGAAAACCACATTCGGCGAGCGAAACTGGCCGGGTTGACAATCAGCACCGCCTTCGCCTTAGGAGCTGGGTTGGCCTCCGGTGCCGATGGTTCGGGGCAAACCGGCGATCTTGGTAAGCTCTCTGGCATCCGTTCCGCAAGGGCTGCAAGGCGGGTTTCGCCGGCCGGAACCACCGACGCCCCCGGACAAAGCAACGCCGCCAACCGGGCTAGCATCTCCCAGCAGGCGGAGTCCAGGCGATCGGCCAGTGCCTGCCGCTCCACCAAACTTTCTGGCCACTGTTCCGGCCGGAAGGGCCCTTCCTGAGCGGCTATTGTGCGGATGGCCTCCTGAAGTTCCGACAGATCCTCGGACTCCGTGGGAAGGCCGGTTAGCGATTCGATCAAAAACCGGATCGTCCGGAGCTGTTCCCACCGCGCGCGAAGCCGATGGTAATAAACCCACCGGGAAATAGGATCCGGTTGCCCTCGGGCAACCTCTTGCCGAAGATAGGGCGTCCGATATTCATCCGGGCTGTATTTTCTCTGTTGGCCGGCGTACCGGGTTTGTTCCAAATAGTCCTCCACCGTAACGAATCGGCCCACCGCCGAGCTATATCGGTCGATCCGGTGGAGGTCCTCCAGCCAGGCAGCGGCTTGCCCCGGCCAATGGGCCAACATGGCCATGTTGCTCTGGTCCCAGTCCAACGTGTCGCCCATCAAGCGGGCGATCCGGAGGAAGCTATCCGGTTGGGCGGCGTCCAGCGGCACCCGGCCCAGGCCGTCCACTGTTGTGCCGTCCAGACCTTCCCATCGAATCTTGCTCTGATGCGAGGTGGGAAATCGGCCCTCGTCCAAAGCCCCGTGAAATACGCCCTCCACACCCAGACCGGCCAAAATCTGCGGCAATACCACGCTGAGGCCATATCGGCGTCGGCCAAAAACTCGAGGCCGCTGCCCTAAATAGCGCTGAAACGCCCCCAATCCCCCCTGAAGGTGTTCCAGAAGGGCTTCCAACGGCAAAAGGGGCAAGGAGGCTTCGTCTTTGCCACCGGCCAAAATGCCGATCTTTTTTTCGCTCCAGGCTCTCTCCAACAGGTCCACTGTTTCCGGTGCCTGCTTGGCCAATTGCTCCAGTTCCACCGCCCCCAGCAGCAAATTGGTGATTCGGCCCTGGTGCAAAGCGGCTTCCAAAGTGGCCGCCAACGACGGCCCCAGGGTACTGACGGCTACCACCGTAACATCCAGCAGGTAGGTCTCCGCCGGATAGTAATACTGCCGGGCTTCCACCAGGGTATCCAGAGCGGCCCGGAGGTGATCCTGGGCAAGGTCCGGCTGACCGCCGACAGCAGCCTGGGCCGCGGATACCACTTCCCGCCCAAGCCGAACTTCATCCAAATTGCTCATGTACCGGATTTGCCGGGTGGACAGCTCGGTAATCAAATGAGCATATCCCAAGGCCAAAAAATCCCGGACCAATTCCGGACAAAGGCCCTGGGCAGGCTCTGGGCCGCCGTCCAACCGCTCTAACGCCGCGGAGATGATCTGGGCCCGGCTCCGAAGGCCCCGAAGCACACACAGGCCCCACCCTTCCGCCCTAGAAAGCCAATCCGCCGGCAACCGAGACTGGCAGACCGGAGGCACCACGATCAGCGCTCCTTCCGGTCCCTGCGGCGGGTCCTCCGCCCTGGCCCATCGGGGCATCGAACCCGCCGAAGCCACCAACCTCGGATGCCACAGCGCCGAATACGCCGACAATATCTCCTCCGCCTCCGCCGGCTGCCAATCCAGCGGGAGATCCCCTAGACTTGTACACGGCAAGAGCACCACGAGATCGGAAAACTTCATACCCCGTTGTTCTCCCCGGGGATTCCGCTATAGTGAATGAAAATTCACTCTACCTCCATGGATGTCGCCCGACGGGCCCCTCCAAACCGTTCCGTCGTCTCCATAGTTAATAAGTGCATAACATACCGGAAATAGTTGGACTGATGGCACTCCGAAAACGAAGGGATTTCGCACCCTTGGACCACTTTCGGAATTAGGTGGCTTTATTTAATCGCTCCACTGGATCTAGCCGGCCCGCCCCCCTCCCAGTTGTGGGAGCTAAAAATCGGATCCCACACCACGAATTGTGGTCATAGTTCCCAGCCGATCCAATCAAGATCGGGGCAAATCCGTTCGGGTTCATCCGATCGGGCTTTTCACCGGCAAAAACCACATGGGCCTTTCCACAGGAATTGCCAGAAGCAAGAATACATTATTATAATGAGAAACACACGAATTTTAAAAGGAGCTTTTGCGGCGGCGGGGAGGATAGGTTTTTTGGGAGGGCGGCGTGGAGGATGGGTTTTTGGGAGGGCTGTGCTATGAGACGAGGGTTGTTTTTTGGGTGGAGCTGGGTGGCAGAGCTGGTAGGACTGGGAGCGCTGGCCGTACCGACGCCGGCATGGGGCCAACTAGCGTTTCAGCATCGGTTTATTGCCGACGATCTGCCGCTGGCTTCCGTGGGACTTACCGCCCTGGTGGATGTGGATCGAGATGGCCGATTGGATTTTGTCCTGGGGGCGGCGCAGCCGGCGCCGGCCACGTTGTACTGGTTCCGATTTGTGGCGCCGGATCGGTGGGAAAAGTATGTCATTGGAACCCATTTTCTCTCGGTGGTTGGGCTGGCGCCGTTGGATGTGGATGGCGACGGCTGGGTGGATTTTGTCTGTAGTGGCGTCTGGTATCGGAACACTGGCAAACCCCGCCAGGAGCAGTTCGAGCGGATTGTGTTTGATCCGAATGCGGCCGGAGCGCACGCATTGTGGCCGCCGACATCGACGGCGACGGCAGGCCGGACATCGTCATGATGGGGGATGAGAGAACCCGACTGAACTCGCTGCGGTGGTATAAGATTCCGGCCGATCCCCGCCAACCGTGGACGGCCTATCCGATTGGGCCCCCCGTGCACGGTGCCATCTCGTCCAACGGCATTGCCGACATCGACGGCGACGGCGATCTGGACGTCCTTCGGGCCGATACCTGGTTTGAAAACCAGGACGGCAAAGGGACCCAGTGGCTGGCCCATGCCAATATCCCCTTCGGACGCAAAGGGCCGTATGGCGTCTGTGTGCGCACGGCGGTGGCCGATCTAGACGGCGATGGGAAACAGGAAATCATCATGGTCGATGCCGACATCGCCGACGGCAAAGCCGCCATCTTACGCACCGCCGACAAAGGCCAAACCTGGCAAAAACAGCCCTTGCCGCAGAGTTTTCCCTACGGCTCCATGCATAGTTTGGCGGTGGCCGATTTTACCGGCGATGGCCGGCCCGACATCTTCGTCAACGAGCAGGAAGACCTCTTGCCCCAAGGTCGGCAGAACCCCCGATGGGTCCTCTGGGAAAATCTGGGCGGCGGCCAGTTTGCCGAACGGATCATCCTGGACCAGAAACTGGGCGGCCATGAGGCGGTGGCCGGGGACGTGGACGCCGACGGCGATATCGACATTTGTTCCAAAGAATGGATCGCCAAACCCTGGAACGCTAACCACGGCCGAATGCACATCGACTTCCTGGAAAACCTCCAGATAAAACCGAAGACCCAACCGTAAGCACCCCAACAAGAAATACACCCCAGACCTATTGAGAGGGATAGGTACATATTCCGCTCGGCGGAACGGTGCCCAAGACCGATAATCCAACCTTAGATTCTACTTTCTTTTGCCCTTGGGACCCCGGAACAAAAGGGCATTTGTGTATACCATCTTTGGTCACAAAGGGGCTGCTCTGATGCTACGAAAGACGATTTTTCTGCTCCTATCGGTAGGCTGGCTGGGCGGGGTGTGGGTGGAGGTCATATGGGCAGGCGAAACCACCCCTGTAAAAACGGCAGAAAAGAGGACGGCGAAACCACAGCCCGGAGAAAAACCTACCCCCCTGTCCGAAACAGAAAAGAGAGCCCTCCAGGATTTATGGCGCAACATCTACACCCGTCCGGAACAACTGGCCAAACTCTCCCAACCTACCGTCTGCATCCTGGACATCCAGCATCCGGATCGAATCTATGAACAGTTACGAACGCTACCCAGGCCGATGGAACAGTTCTACGCCTGCACCTTTCGGGCCAAGGTGGCAGAAATTTCAGGTTTACCCACCCTGGTGGTCCATGCCACAGAGATAACCGGCCAAGATCTGGATCGGCCTCAGATTAAGGCCATCTTGATCGGTGGCCGCAGCAAGTCGCTGCCCCGAGAAGTGGACGAACGTTTTTATCCCCTCATTCGGCAAACGAAGATTCCGATTCTCGGGATTTGCGGCGGCTGTCAGTTGATCGGCCGAGCCTATGGAGCAAAGGTTACTCACATGCGAAAACTCCAGCCGGGCGAGGCAGACCCCAATCCGAAATATCATCCAGGCTGGTTTAAGGAATGGGGACCGACGGCCTTAGAGGTGCTCAAGCCGGACCCGCTTTTTGCCAATCTGCCCGAAAAACCCATCTTTCGGGAGTTCCACGCCTTCCAGATTCAGGAGCCGCCTGCGGAATTCGATCTGCTAGCTTCCACAAAAGAGTGCCGGGTCCAGGCAATCAAGCACCGAGACCGCCTGGTGTATGCAGTGCAATTCCACCCGGAACGATACGATGCCAAGCATCCCCATGGCCGGGTGCTCTTGGAAAACTTCTTCCGCTTGGCCCTTGGTAAGCTGGACTCCCAACCACCGCCGGAAGGGAAAAAATAGCAAAAAGGGAGGACTTGCCCATGATCGGCGGCCTGATACTATGCTGTTCATAGGCCGGCACCGAAAAAGTATCGGAAAACTCAGGACTTGCCAAATAAGCAACGATGGATTATGGTAAAGAGATTGGAGCATTTTGATGGCAAAGGTAGAGTAGAGAGGAAAAGGAAAAAGGAAACCGGTTATGACAACGGTTGCCCAGTCGCCAGCAGCTCCTCAGATCAGTCCGGAAGAAGCGGTTCGCCGCATTGCTCAGGCCAGAGAGCTTCTGCTCAACGAAGTGCATAAGGTGATCATCGGTCAAGAGGAGATGATCGAGCAGATGCTCATTTGTATCTTTGCCCGGGGGCATTGCCTGACCATCGGCGTGCCGGGCCTGGCCAAGACGCTGACCGTTTCCACCCTGGCGCAGGCCTTGCAATTGAAATTCTCCCGGATTCAGTTCACCCCGGACCTCATGCCCAGCGATATTACCGGGACCGAGATCATCGACCAGGACCCGGTAACCGGCAAGCGATCGTTCCGTTTCGTCAAAGGGCCGGTTTTTGCCAATATCGTGCTGGCCGACGAAATCAACCGAACCCCGCCGAAAACCCAAGCCGCGTTGCTCCAGGCCATGCAAGAATACGAGGTAACCTCGGCCGGGGTCACCTATCCGCTGGAACAGCCGTTTTTCGTGATGGCCACCCAAAACCCGATCGAACAAGAGGGTACCTATCCCCTGCCGGAAGCCCAGTTGGACCGGTTTATGCTGTCGATCCATGTGAGCTATCCGAGCCGAGCAGAAGAGCGGGAAATCGTGACCGCCACCACCCAGACCATCCGCCGAGACATCCACCCGGTCCTAACAGGGAAGGACATTTTGTGGATTCAGCAACTGGTGCGTCAGGTGCCGGCCAGTCAGCACATGATCGACTATGCGGTGGATTTGGTGCGGGCGACCCGTCCCAAAGAGCCCCCAAGTCCTGATTTTGTCAAAAAGTGGTTGGCCTGGGGGGCCGGTCCTCGGGCTGCCCAGTATCTGATCCTGGGGGCCAAGGCCAGAGCCATCCTCCATGGCCGATATGCCGTGACGGCGGAGGACATCCGACACATGGCGTTTCCGGTGCTTCGCCATCGGATATTTACCAATTTCAATGCGGATGCGGAGGGGGTGGATGTAGATCAGATTATCGAGAAGCTGTTGGAGACGGTGCCGGAACCTTCTTATGGGGAACCGGTAACTCCCCGGCCGAGGGCAGAAAGGGCGGCCCGTCCGGCGGCAGCCCCTTCTGGAGGGCAGATGGCCCCCCCACCACCGGCCACTCCTGCCCCACCAACCCCCTCTCCAGTAGCACCACCGGCGGGGGGACCAACTCCCGCTCGACCCCACCCAGTTCCTGTTGGTCCGGCAGCCGGTGCACCTCCTGTCCCTCCAAGTCCCCCCTCTCCGGTGGGGCAACCGGCTACGCCCCCTCCAGGCCCAGCGCCGATAGCCCCCCCGGCAGCCCCACCGATCACCCCCAGTCCTGTGACCACGCCACCTGGGGGGGCGCCGATTACCCCTCCGGCAGCACCTCCTGTGTACGGTGCGCCTACCTGGACGGCCAATCCCGGCCCGGTGGCTCCGCCTCCCGCTCCGGGGGGCACTCCTGGGGCTGTCAGCCCCCCAGCAACTCCGGCTCCTCCTCCCTCAGCCGGGGGGCCGGCCCACCCCATGCCGGTTACTCCTCCCCCGGCCTCCCCACCCCCCGGCCCAACCCCGCCCCCAAAAAGATAACAAAAATAAACCGCCCCAAAGGCTGTTCGTCTTTCCTGGACCAGCGCTCTCTTCCTTTCTCCGAATACCCAGGAGCTTTGCTGGGAGCGGAATCGCTTTTTGTCTCCAATCAAACCGCTCAGCCGCCGCTTTAGGTTACGCCGGCTCCCAAAAGGGGAAACTTTTTCTCTTGGGTATCCGTGCAAACCAGATTTTAGGCCGAGGGGGCTTCCCGGTTCGTCGGAGAAAGCTTATCCGTCTGAGAATGTCTCCCTCCCAATTCCCGTTTCCGCCGCAGCAAAACGAATCCTTGTTTTTTCGTAACACTTTACCCGAATGTAGCAACCCCCTTCTTCCCCTGGAGGGCAAACCCAGCGTGTCCTTCCCACGAAAGTGGGAATCCAGAAAAGGGTGGAGTGCATGTTGGCTTGAAGCCGCTCGCCCATAGGAGCACGGAAGCCCGGACAAAGCAGCCTGGATTCCTGCTTGCGCAGGAATGACACATTGCCCCTACATTCGGCTAAAATGGTACGTTTTTTTCAAAACTGCTTCGCCCTTTACTGGGCAGAAATGGCGTCCGGGGTCTCGATCAGGGAAAGATTTCCGTCCATGCTGCGAATATATTCGAAGAGAGGGGTTCCACCACCTTTTGGGTACCTTGTAGGCCGAAAGAGAGGTCCGCTTGGGGGCCGCATCTCGGAGAGGTGTATTTATCATCTCCATCGGGCCTGACAAGCAGGTTTCTCTGAGCGAATTTCCTTCCGGGAAAGTGTTTCAGTTTTGGGAGGGTTATCCTATGGGAAGTTGGCAATCGGATAAGGGCAATGGCAGAGGTTTATTCCAGCGTTTTGAGGCGGACCGGAAAATAGGGGGGCCTGGTTCGGAAGGACCTGGTCCGGAAGAAAACCGGCGTGCGGGCAAAGAAGACTTCCGCCATCCGCAGAAATGCGAACACCAGCCTAAAATCCCGGCGGCCGCCGTAGTGGCCGGCAAAAAAGGACATCCCAGCACCAGCGGGTACCCCACCTTTGCCGGCCCTAAGAGAACTCTCGGAGCATTCCGCAGATCCCTAATATTCAGGATAGGGAGCTTATTGGCTGGGTGGTGGCTGCTGCAATGGGTCGGTGTTGCCTGGGCCGCACAAGATGTGCTGCCGCCGGTAGCCCAATGGATTCCCGAAGATGCGGTGCTGGTGTTGGAAGTGGCCAAACCGCGGGAGGTGTTGGATGGCCTGTTGGCGCCGAAGGTGCTCCAGCGGATAGCCCAATCGGTTCCCTGGAAGCAGTTCCAGGCCACGCCCAATTACCGGGAACTTCTCCAGGCGGTGCAGTTTCTGGAAAAGAGCCTCCAGATGGATTGGGCATCTGGGGTCAAAAAGTTCTTCGGTGGGGGTCTGACGATTTCGGTGCATCCGAAAGAGGCGGTCCTGTTGGCCGTGGATGCCGAAGACCCAGAAATGCTTCAACAGATTCACGAAATCCTGCGGGGTTTTGCCACCCTGGAAGCGGCCAAGCAAAAGCAGGCCAATCGGGTCAAATCCGTCGAATACCGGGGGCAGACCTGTTGGAGTTTCGGTCCCCAGGAGGCCCATTGTCTGATCGGCCGCCGGTTGCTGCTCACCAATAAGCCTGATCTGCTCAAGGAGGTGTTGGATCGGCGGGCGGAGACAGGGCTGAATCGGTTGGCCAAGCAGAGTTGGTATCAATCGGCCCGCCAAGCTGTGGCAGACGGGGCACTGGCTACGCTCTGTGTGGATATGAAGGTCTTTCGGCTGGTGCCGGAAGTGCGGAAGGCCCTGGATCAACGGACCGAGCCGCTGGCTGCCCTGCTGCTGACCGGGCTGACCGAATCGTTGCGGCAGTCTAATTGGTTGGCCTTGGGGCTGTCGGTGCAAAAAGAGGGGGTGCTTCTGCGGGCCAAAACCGAGGGCCGATTGCCGAAGGAAAGCATCGGCCAGTTCTCCATCCCGCCGGCCGGTCAGGGGGCATTGCCGCCGGTGGAAGTCCCCCGGCTTTTGGCGTCGATGAGTTTTTATCGAGATTTGCACGGTTTTTATGCGGCCAAAGACAAGTTGTTCCCAGAGCGGACCGGAGGGCTGATCTTTTTTGAAAATATGATGGGCATCTTTTTCACCGGTCGGGATTTGACCGAAGAGGTGCTGGGCCAGTTGGGGCCGGAGGTTCGGCTGGTGGTGGCATCTCAGGAGTACGACCCGGCCATTGGCACGCCGCAGATTCAACTGCCTGCTTTTGCCGCCGTCTTCCGTATGAAAGAGCCGGACAAGTTCTTCGAAGTGGTCGAAGAGGCCTGGCAGAAGGCGTTGGGACTGATCAATTTTACCCGTGGGCAGCAGGCTCAGCCCGGCCTGATCATGGACAAAGGCATGCACGGTCAGGTGAAATATACGGTGGCCTACTTTTCGGCCAAAGAGGAGAAGGATCGCAAAGCATTGGATGTGCGGTTTAACTTTCGGCCCACGTTGGCCCGGTGCGGTCCGTTTGCCATCCTCAGTTCCACGGAGCAATTGGCCTGCGACCTGATCGACGCCCTGCAGAAGGAGGCCAAACAATCGCCTAGTGGGCAACCGCTGCCCTTGGCCGGTGTGCATTCGGTGTTGGAAGTGCGTGGCAGCCAAATTGCCGCCCTGCTTCGCACCAATCGGGAAGCCCTGATCCGGCAAAACATGGTAGAAAAAGGCAACAGCCGACAACAGGCGGAAAATGAGATCGATATGCTCATTACCCTCCTGAGCCTGGCCGACAACCTGAAACTTCACCTGGCCGCCCTGCCCGACGGGGCACAAGCCACCCTGGAAGCCAAATTCCGTACCATTTTGGCCGAATGAAGGGGCTAATGTGTCATTCCTGCGCAAGCAGGAATCCAGGCTGCTGGATGCTTGCTACGGTGTTCCTGTTGGCCAAGGGGAGTTTCTGGATTTCCATTTACCCGGGAAAGACACAGCCGATCTCCCATTGGGCGAAAATGTTATCGCTCCTGTTTCCACGAGGAGCCTTCCATGGCCGAACCGTCTTCTTGTCGCATGTCGCCGGAGGAAGCCTGGCAACCGTGGGAACCGGCCGATGGATGGAATCTGAAATGGGCCGGGCATCTTTTGCGGCGGGTCGGGTTTGGTCCCACCTGGCCGGAATTGCAACAGGCCCTTGCCAACGGACCACAAAAAACCCTGGACGGCATCTTTCAGTCCCCTCCGGAGGCAGAAAGTTTCCACGCTCAGATGGACCAGTGGGAAAGCTCGGCTAACCCCCTGCCCACTTTGCGTGCCTGGTGGCTTCGACGGATGTTGGAAACGCCCCAGCCACTGGTAGAAAAAATGACCCTCTTTTGGCACAACCATCTGGCGCTAGGCAATGTGCGGAATGTGTCGGCGGCGTTGATCCGGGACTATCTCCGGGCAATACGACGCCATGCGTTGGGGCCATTGGATCGGCTTCTTCAGACGGTGGTGCTTCAGCCGGCCATGCTCCTTTCCCACGGGGCGGAAGCCCATCGAAAGGCCCGGCCCAGCGAGCACTTCGCCCGGGTGCTTCTGGAACATTTTACCGTGGGGCCAGGCAGGTTTACGGAAAAAGATGTTCAACACACGGCCCGAGCGCTGACCGGCTACTTTGTGCTCCGGGAGGAAGTCCGTTTTATCGACCGAGAATACGATCCCGGGCCAAAAACCCTTTTCGGTCAAACTGGTCCGATCGGGGCCGAGGAGCTTTTCCAGCTGTTGGCCCGGCACCCGGCCACCGCCACCACAATCGCCCGGAAACTCTACCGATTTTTTATCTCCGAGGCCGAGGAACCGCCGAAGGCTCTGTTGGAGCCTTTGGCCGACCGATTGACCCAGGGGCAACCGATCGGCCAGTTAGTGGAGACGATGCTTCGGTCCCGATGGTTTTTCTCTTCCGTGGCGTATCGGCGGCGGGTGAACACTGCGGTGGAATGGGTGTTGGCCCTGCTTCGGCCCATGGAGGTTTTAATCCCTACAGAGGCGTTGGGCCATGCCCTGGTGGAACTGGGACAGGCCCTTGGCGATCCGCCCACGCCGGCTGGTTGGCCCGACGGCCAGCACTGGATCAGCCCTCCCCTGCTTTTACTCCGGGCCAAATGGGCGCAGCAGTTTTGGGCCTCCGGCAGCCCGTTCGGGCAGAAGCTGGATCCGGCCGGCTTGGCCTACCGCCATGGGATCAAGACCCTCCCGGCCCAAGCGGAGTTTCTCCTGAATCTTTACTTCCAAGGCGATCTACCCCTCCAAGTGCGAAACCAATTGGTTACTCAGACGGAGTTGGCCGGTCGCCAAAACCCGGCCGATGCCCTCCGCCACTTATGCGAAACCCTGGCCTTGCTCCCGCAGTTCCAATGGGCGTAACAGGAGAGTGGTTTCGCCTGGCGGATGCCGGAGCGTTAGAAAGCGGCCGTAACATTTTAGCCGAATGAAACAACCCGCCTCTCCCCAGGCTGTCGAGAGGCCGGCCTGGCCTTCGGCCAGGCCGGGGGAGGGGGAGTTCGCCGGCACAAGGAGCCTGGATTCCTGCTTACGCAGGAATGACACATCACCCCCTCCAATCGGCTAAAATGTTACAAGGGGCCTATTCACCAGAAGCCAAAGAATTTTGGAATCCCCCAAGGAGTCGGCTATGCCGGAAGAAAAATCCGATTTCGTTTCGAGCGGCCGGAGACCGATTTGGAGTGAGCAGAGACCGATTTCGAGCGGCCAGAGACCGAACGGTGCGGTCTGCCCGTCGGGTCTGGACCGGCGGCGATTTTTGATCCAATGGGTCGGCGGCCTGGGGTGGGGCGTGCTCGGCCCCCTCCGGCAAATGCTTGCCGAAAATTCCCAGTCAGGAGATATTCCCTCGGCGGATTCCTTGGCAACGGCCTCGGAGGCGTCTGCTCCGCCGGCAACCGACCCAGAGAAACAGGATCGAGTGCTGGTAGTGTTGCAGATGACCGGCGGCAACGACGGTCTGAATACCGTTGTCCCGTATGAGGACGATGTATATGGCCGGAGTCGGCCTACGCTGCGGCTTCATCGCAGCCAGGTGCATCGGCTGAGCGACTCTCTGGGCCTGCATCCGGAAATGAAAGAAGCAGCCCAACTCTTTCACGAAGGCCGACTTGCCATTGTGCAGGGCGTGGGCTATCCGAACTCGGAGCGGAATCATCCAGAGGCGATGCGGGATTGGCAAACCGGCCGGGTGCCGGGCCTGTATGTGCCTACCGGTTGGCTTGGCCGAGCCGCTGATCTGCTCCTGGGGCAAAACCCCCTTTGCCTGCCGGCGGTTTTTGTGGGCCGAATCGAAATCCCCTTTACCCTCCGGGCCCAGAGGGCGGTTGTACCCACGCTCCACCAATATCCAGATGTACCCATCCCGATCAAGAGCCTGGGGAAGTTGGGGTTGGAAGCGTCCGGCCTTGCTCCCGAAAACCCCTTGGCCGAGTTTGCTCGCCGAAGCTACCGGCAGGCCATCCAAATGGCGGAAAAACTCCAGCGGGCCGAGGGAGCACCGGTGCGGGTAGAATATCCCCGGTTTGGCTTGGCCCGGGATTTACAGACGGTGGCCCGGCTGATCCGAGCCGGTCTGGGCATACGGATTTTCTCCGTGGAACTTGGCGGAGGCGGCCTGGGCGGGTTTGACACCCACGCCCATCAAGCGGCCAACCACGGCGCCTTGCTCCGGGAGTTTTCCGCCTCGGTGGCAGCCTGGGCACAGGACCTGGCCAAAGACCACACCCTGGACCGGGTGCTCCTGATCACATTTTCTGAGTTTGGCCGAACGGTGCGGGAAAACGGACGTCGGGGCACCGATCACGGCGCCGCCCAGCCGATCTTTTTGGTGGGGGGCCGGATTCGGCCCGGTCTGATCGGACCGCATCCAAACCTGGCCGATCTGGAAGCCGACGCCCCTAAACCGCACACCGATTTCCGCCGCCTGTATCGGACGGTGCTCCAGGAATGGCTTGGCTTGGACGCTCAGGCGGTACTGGGAACGGACTGGCCCCCTGTACCCATCCTGCTTTCCTGATCACCTGCCGCCCCCCGGCAAATGGGGGCCGCCGGTATATGAAACCTGCGGAACTTCCACCCGGCTGTTAGAGGCTGTCCCGAAATTGGCAGCCGGGCGGCGGCCGGCATTCCTTCCCAACCTGTTTTGCTTGCCCAACATCCCGGTTGATCCGGAGTTTTGGGAGGTCTGGAGCCGGCTGTTAGGAGTGCTCCAGCTAAAACAGAATCCTTTTGGGCCGTAGGATGCCTTTTCTTCTACTGCCGGTTCTTTGCGTCCGATTCCCCGGCTATTTGGCCATCAAGGCTGGGGTGTACCCTTGGCAAATTTGATTCCCAAACCGGCGTCTCTCTTCAAGATGTTCACCTTTTGCCCGCTACCGGATCCCGTCTGAGTTCAGAACCTGTGGGTTGCATTCTCCGTCGGGCGAAGTACAATAGTTGCCAGCCGTGGTGATGGAAGTGCTGGTTATCCCAAACGGAGAATCTGCTCGGTTCGTATCTTTCGGGAGCCTTTCCCATGATGCCCAAAGCAATGGGTTCGGATTTTTCTGGCGGTAGAGAGATCAGGGGTGAAAAGGGGTTCGGTCGTGGCCGGGCGAGCCGACGCAAATTTATCCAGACCACAGCGTTTTGGTCGGCGGGTGCGGCGGCCATGAGCCAACTGGACCTGGCCCGCTTCGCCCATGCGGCCGGAAGCGGCACGATCCGGATCGGTCTGGTGGGTGCCGGCGGCCGGGGCACCGGGGCCGCCATCAACGCCTTGCAAAACGCCTCCTATCCTGATGTCAAACTGGTCGCCATTGCCGACGCCTTCGCCGAGCCCCTCCAACGCAGTCTGAAGGCGATCCAAAACCAGTGCCCGCAAAAGGTGGACGTACCGCCGGATCGGCAATTTGTGGGGCTGGACGCCTATGAGAAGCTTTTGGCCTGCGACGTGGACCTAGTGCTACTGTGTTCCCCGCCTGGATTCCGGCCCATGCAGTTTGAAGCGGCCGTGAAGGCCGGCAAACATGTGTTCATGGAAAAGCCGGTCGCCGTGGATGCTCCTGGTTATCGTCGGATCCTGGCCGCCAACGCCCAGGCCAAGCAAAAGAAATTGGCCGTGGCCGTCGGACACCACCTCCGCCATGAAACCAAACACCAAGAGATCATCAAACGGATTCATGAGGGAGCAATCGGCCAGATTCAATATCTGCGGGCCTATTTCAATTCCGGGGGCGTCTGGTTCCGGCCTCGGAAAAAAGACCAAACCGAGATGCAGTTCCAGGTGAGCAATTGGTACTACTTTGTTTGGCTTTCGGGGGACCATATCGTCGAACAGCACGTTCACGACCTGGACGTGATGAATTGGATCATGAAGGACCAGCATCCTGTGGAAGCTCAGGGGATGGGCGGCCGGCAGGTGAGAACTCCTGAGTGGGCCGAAGCGCAGGGCATGGGCCGAAGTGCGGTGGGCGAAATCTTCGATCACCATGCGGTGGAGTTTACTTATCCAGATGGAGTGAAAATGTTTAGCTTCTGCCGACATCAGCCCGGCACCTGGATGAGTTTCTCCGAACACGCCCATGGGACCAAAGGCTTTGCTTCCGTCGAAGGCCACGGCACAAGCCAATTGTGGATCGAAGGGAAAAAGGTCCAGGAGTGGCGGCGAGAAAAAGACGGCCATCAGGTGGAA
>Ga0308389_1001072_pt1 | contig 19175 bp, 17 predicted proteins | sample Hotspr2Sample148_FD_202362 | JGI IMG/M metagenome (GOLD analysis project Ga0308389, IMG submission 202362) | Hot spring phototrophic mat microbial communities from Mushroom Spring, Yellowstone National Park, Wyoming, United States - 20040719_148 ... | reverse complement strand
CGACAAAAAGCACATAATAACAATAGAGAGATGGTCAAAATAATTTTCATTAACTCAAATAAATTTATAAATAATCATAATACTTAATAATAGATATAAAAAAAGATTAACTATAGTAGGAATATCAATTAGAACTATTTCAGTAGTATTCTCTCCTTTTTGATTGATGTATTCTAAATACATAAACCTAAAAATACCAAATACGACAAAGGGAGTGGTGTAAATTAAATTTTCAGTTCCAAAGATATTTACCGTTCTTTCTGCGACTGTGTAAAGAGCATAGCAAATAACTAATCCTGAAGCAGAGACAGTAGCCATCTGATTTGTGAAATCAATGGAATAACTGCTAAGAACTTTACGTGATTTTATTTCACTATTGCCTTCAAATCTTTTCAATTCGGAATGTCTTTTCATCACAGCTAAAAAAAGTGAAACAAAAATTGTCGCAAGAATTAACCAGCTTGATATTGGAACTGAAATTACAAAAGCACCAGCATAAACTCTTATTGCAAAACCAGTAGCAATGCTAAAAATATCCAGAAGAACAATATTTTTGAAAACTAAAGTATATAATGAGTTAAGTGCAAAAAAAATCAAAAGTATTATGGTAAAACTGAAATCTAAAAGTAAGATTGATAGAATTAAAGTTGAAAAGAATAATATTAAAACAATTAAATAAGCACTCTTTATTGTGAATTTTCCTGCAGGTAATGGTCTAAATCTTTTGACTGGATGTTCTTTATCTGCATCTAAATCAATTATATCATTAAAAACATAAATTGTACTTGAAGCTAAACCAAATAAAAAGAAAGCTACAATAACTTTAGATAAAAAAGGTAATTCAAATAGATGTAAAGAAAAAATTAAAGGAATAAAAACAAAAAAGTTTTTAACCCAACTTGTAATTCTTATTAGTCTGAAAAAATTAGCAATCATTAGAAAACCGATACTTCTTCATAAATTCCAAAGACTTCTTTTAACTCGCCGACCATTTCGCCAAGCGTAACATAATTGTGAGCAGCTTTTAATAATACAGGCATTAAGTTTTTACCATCAATAGCAGCTGCTTTGATTTCTTTCAATGATTCTGTTACTGCTTGTTGATTTCTACTTTGTCTTAAATCAGCTAATCTTTTCTTTTGTTGAATTTCAACTTCAGGTGAAATTGTTAAGATTGGTATATCTATTTTTTCATTTTCCTCAACAAATTCATTTACGCCAACTATAAACTTCTCTTTTCTTTCAACTTCTTTCTGATATCGATAGGCAGCATCAGCAATTTCTTTTTGAAAGTAACCTGCTTCAATAGCAGGAATAACTCCGCCTAAAGCATCTATTTGTTCAAAAATTTCATTAGCTTCTTTTTCCATTTGGTCAGTTAAGGCTTCAACAAAATAACTACCGCCAAGTGGATCAACAGTGTTTATAACTCCAGTTTCATAAGCAATAATTTGTTGAGTTCTTAAGGCAATTTTTACTGCTTTTTCACTTGGTAGAGCTAAAGTTTCATCCATTGAATTAGTGTGCAATGATTGTGTACCGCCAAGAACAGCAGCTAAAGCTTGTATTGCAGTTCTGATTATGTTATTTTCAGGTTGTTGCGCGGTTAAAGTGCAGCCAGCTGTTTGAGTATGAAATCTTAACCACCAACTTCGTGGATTTTTTGCTTTGTATCTCTCCCTCATTCTTTTAGCATAAATTCTGCGAGCAGCACGGAATTTTGCAATCTCTTCAAAAAAATCAAGGTGTGAATTGAAAAAGAATGAAATTCTTGGTGCAAATTCATCAATATTTAAACCTCTTTCAATGCAGGCTTCAATATAGGCGAAACCATCAGCAAGTGTATATGCAAGTTCTTGAACAGCTGTTGAGCCTGCTTCTCTTATGTGATAGCCACTAACCGAAACAGGATTCCATTGTGGAACTTCCTTTGAGCAATATTCAATCATATCTACTATAATTCGCATTGAAGGATTAGGCGGAAAGATATATTCTTTTTGAGCAATATATTCTTTAAGAATATCATTTTGTAAAGTTCCACGAAGTTGTTTGAAATCAACTCTTTGTTGCTGAGCAACCGCAAGATAAAAAGCAAAAATCATAGCAGCAGGAGAATTTATAGTCATTGAAGTAGATACTTTATCGAGAGGAATTTTATCAAATAAGATTTCCATATCTTTAAGAGAAGAGATTGATACTCCACAAATACCAACCTCACCCTCACTTAAAGGAGCATCTGCATCCCATCCCATTAATGTTGGTAAATCAAATGCTACTGATAAACCTGTTTGTCCATTTTCTAATAAGTAATGAAATCTTTGATTTGTATCTTCAGGAGTACCAAAGCCAGCAAATTGTCTCATCGTCCATATTTTACCTCGATAGCCATTTGGATGAATTCCTCGAGTGTAAGGATACTCTCCAGGAAATCCTAAATCATCTAAGTAATTTATCTTTTGAATATCTTCAGGTGTATAACAAACTTTTATATCACGACCACTAACTGATGTAAACTTCATTCCTGTGCTTTTAGAATTAGATACTTTATGTTCGTATTCTTGTTTTCTTTTAATGAAATCTTCATTAATCATTTTTACCTCTTAATTTTATTATCAAATTTAAGTTAAAACATTATGTTCTTCCAAATCTTTTATCAAATTCATTCAAAGTAATTTTTATAAGTACAGGTCTACCATGAGGACACACATAAGGCATTGTTGTAGCAAATAATTGATCAATTAATAAACGCATTTCACTTTCAGAAAGTTTATCTCCAGTTTTAATCGCTGTTTTACAAGAATAGGATTTAGCAATGTTATCTCTTTGTTCAAGTTTTTTCTGACGATAATTTATCTGAAATTCTTCAATAATTTCTTTTAAGATTTTTGCTTCGTATCCACTTTTGATATCTTCAGGCACACCTTCAATAATTACTTTTGTAGATGATTTAAATTTTAATTGAAAGCCTAATCTTAGAAGATAAGTATTAAGTTCTTTAAGTAATTCTATACTTGCAGGATCAAGTTCAACATTTATTGGGAATAAAAGATTTTGCGAGAGTGGGAGATTTGATTCCATTCTTGTGAGAGCTTTTTCATAAAGAATTCTTTCATGAGCTATATGTTGGTCGATTATCATTAAACCAGTCTTTATCTGGCATAAAATGTATTTATTATGTAATTGAACTATGAAACCTCTTTCATCTTCATCTTCAAAAGTTTTAGTTAGAATCTTTTCACTACTGTCTTTATCTTGAAAATTAAAATTAGCATCGGTATTTTTTTGAATGTTATCAGTTATACTCCCAAAAACTAATTCAATATCTTCATTTGTGATGAAATCAACTTTTTTTGTGACAACTGGTCTATCTGAAAAATCATTTTTTCTAACAGGAACAAAAGGGTCAAAATTTAATCTTGACTCCACTTCATTCGATAAAGATACATCGATAGACATTGAAGGAATTAAATCAAAAGACGAAATAGTTTTTCTGATAACACTAAAAACAAAATTATAAATATCTTTTTCATCTTCAAATTTTACTTCAAGTTTGGAGGGATGAATATTAACATCAACCTTTGATGGGTCAATTTCAATAAACAGAATAAAAAAAGGATAATCACCTTTTTCAAGAATATTTTCAAAGGCATTAAATACTGCGTGATTTAAATTTTTGTTAATTACAAATCTTCCGTTTAAATATAAATATTGTTCACCTTTACTTTTTCGGAAGACTGACGGTTTTCCGATGTAACCAGAGATTGAAATGTAATCAGTTAGTTCTTCGACTTTAATAAGTGCATCAATCTTATTATCAGCAAAGATTTGAGAAATCCTATCTTCAAGAGAACCTGATTTATAATCAAAAATTAATTCATCATTATTATAAAACTTGAAATTAATAGAATAGTTCGCAAGAGCAATTTTATTAAATGTATCAATTATGTGTTTAAATTCTGTTGCATCGGACTTTAAAAATTTTCTTCTTGCTGGTGTATTATAGAATAAGTTTTTAACTGAAACACAAGTTCCTTTAGATGTTGATATTTTAGATTTATAAATCTCACCCTCCTTTTCAATTTTAACCAATGTACCAATATCATCTTCTCTTGTTTCAGTTCTAATTTCTAATTGTGAAACAGCAGCGATAGAACTTAAAGCTTCCCCTCTGAATCCTAAAGTTCTAATTGATTCAAGGTCATCAATGGTAGAAATTTTACTGGTGGCGTGTTTCTGAATGCATAATAAGGCATCTTCTTCGCTCATACCAATTCCATCATCACAAACTTGAATTAGTGTTTTACCAGCTTGTTTAACTATCAATTCTATGTTTTTTGCCTTTGCATCAATTGCATTCTCAAGTAATTCTTTCACAACTGATTCTGGTCTTTGAACTACTTCACCTGCCGCAATTTTATTAGCAAGATTTTCGGGTAAGATTTTAATTCTGTTTGACATTTTTTCTTCTATAAATAAAAACCTCAAATAATTCTTTGTCTATAATTTTTTCAATATCCCATTCGGATTCATTTAATAATGGAAAAAATACCTCTCCTTCCGCTTCAAATTTCATTTTTGATAATATCATTTCATCAACCAGATGAATTGATTGAGAATAAATCTCTCCACCACCAATTATAAAAATTTTTTCATACTTACTATCATCACAAAATTGTATTGCTTTTTCAAGTGAATCAAAAATAATTACATCTGCAGATGGATTATAATTTTTGTTACGAGTGACAATTATATTTAGTCTTCCTTTTAAAGGTTTACCCAATGTCTCAAAGGTTTTCCTTCCCATAATGACTGGAAAGCCGAAAGTTGTATCTTTAAAATGTTTAAACTCTTCTTTAACATTCCAAGGCATCTGTCCATTTTGTTTACCAATAACATTATTCTTAGCAATTGCGGCTATAATAATTTTTTTCAAACAGCCACCTCAAACTTTATTTTGGGATGATGCTGATAATTAATCAACTTGAAATCTTCAAATCTCAATTCATCAATTGGCTTTTTGTTTATTTCTAACTTCGGTAAAGGAAAAGGTTCACGAGTTAATTGTAATTTTAATCCTTCTAACTGATCAAATTTTTCATTTGGACTTCCTTTTTCAGCAACATAAATATGAGCATCAATAATTGTATGAGCAAAAAAGCCGAGTTCTAAATTTGTTTCCTGCGCTATTATCTGAGTTAATAAAGAGTATGCAGCTAAGTTAAAAGGAATTCCTAAAGCAATATCACCGGAACGCTGAGTTAAATGACAATTTAACTTCCCATCATTTACATTAAAAGCAAAAGAATAATGGCAAGGAGGAAGTTTGCTTATTACTGCATTAGCAGGATGCCAAGCAGTTATGACAAGTCTTCTTGAGTTTGGATTATTCTTAATTTCATTTATAACCCAGCCAATTTGATCAAAGGTTAATTGACCATTTTCTTCTCTTTTAACAAATGGATTATTTTCATCAATGAAAACCTCACCATCTAAAGCAAAAGATTTTTCAGGGACTGGAAATCTTCGCCAATATCTACCGTAGGCAGTTTGTAACCTTCCCTCATTGTCAGTCCACGCATCCCAAATTTTGGTATGTTGCCTTAAATTTCTTATATGTTCTTCTCCAGATAGATACCATAAAACTTCATTTAATAACGATTTCCATTCCATTTTTTTCGTAGTTAATAAAGGAAATCCTTTCGATAAATCAACTTTATAAAATGCACCAAAGTAAGAAATAGTATCAATCCCTGTTCTTGACGGTTTTCTTACTCCTTCATTCATTACAAGTTTTACTAAATCGTGGTATTCTTTCATTAGTCTCCTATAAAATTTCAAAAATTTATTTTGGAATTTAATTAAAATGTATCATTATGAAAGATAATTTTAGATATCTGATAATATTTGTTTAATAATTTTTGGAATTGATTTCTTTATTCCCAGTGAAGAATTTTTAATAGAATCATCTAAGGAATTAAAAAATTCACTAATCTGAATCACTTCAACATTCTTTGGCAATTTCGTAATTATACTCTTTTCTACTACTCCACAGATAATAAAAATCTTTTTTACAGACCGATTAAATCTTTTAATAATTTCTCCTGTTATCTTTCCCTCAAAAGATTGAGTATCAAATTTTCCTTCGCTAGTTATAATATAATCTGATTCAGTCATTGAAATGTCTCGCAGAAATTCATTAAATATTAAATCGTTCGCTTTAATAATCTTTGAGTTCAATAAAACATTAAAGCCTGACGCTATTCCTCCACCAGCACCGTTTAGTTCAAATTCGTTGAAAGAAAAACCTTTGGTTTGTAAAAGCTCTATGACTTTTTTAATTCCTCTTTCGATAAAATTAATTTTTTCCAGATTAGCTCCTTTTTGAGGTCCATAGATTTCTATTGCATTATTTTCACCAAATAATTTAGTATTTACATCAATAATGCATTTAATTGAAGGAACTTTCAGATAATTCGATTTGACAAATCCTTTAATCAAATTGAAATTTTCAGGAATCGGATTTATTGGTTGATTATTTTCATTTAAGAATTTAAATCCTAATTCGCTCAATGCGCCTAATCCAAAATCAATTGTTGCAGTTCCACCAATTCCGATAATAATTTCTTTTAATTCATTTTTAGAAAAATCTTCAATGATTTTTTTAATTAATATTCCAAGTGGAGCAGAATTTAATTTGAGAGGATTTAGATTATCTGAAGAAATCTTTTTCAATCCGATTACTTCTGCTGATTCAATATAGCAAATACCATTTGACTTATCTATTAAAACCGGGCAATTAAAAACATTATTAGCAAAATTCAGTTCATAATATTTTTTTTCAAACTTCTCTTTTGTAAAAAAATTAATCACATCTAAAAATCCATCTCCGCCGTCACTTAATGGGAATTGTAAAAGTTCAAAAGAATTTAAATCCCTTAATTCATTAAAAATAATTTTACATACATCAACTGATGATAATGAATTTTTGAAACTATTTGGAGCGATTAGAATTTTCATTTAATTATAGTATTGCCATTTTATTTATTCTTCAATTCCCAAATTTTAAGTTGTACTTGCAGTTTAGTATATGCGTGAAGAATTGAAACAAATAGCCCGTAAATCCCATCTATGAAACCATAACGAATAATGTAGTGTTGAAAAAAAGCTAATATTGGAGTAATAACTATTGATAAAAAATTTACACTCTTTCTATCCTTTTTCTCAATTGCTTCAAGAGTCGAGTAGTGATTTATTTTATTGAAAGCATCGTGGAAATTTCTGTAAGAAAAATGTAGCATTGGATTTTTTAGATAATTAATTTTTCCTGCTACTTCAAAGCCTTCGTGAACTAATCGATTAGAAAGTCTGGTTTTTGATTTGTTGAATAATCTAAGTTGATAATCATTTCCCCAACCACAACCTCTAATTTTTTTTCCAAAGAAATAGTTTTCTCTTTTTATTTTATATCCATCATAATTACCTAATTTTAATTTTAAAATTTCATCTTTCAGTTTAGCGGTAACTCTTTCATCAGCATCAACACTTAAAATCCATTCATTTGTAGCTTGATTTATTGCAAAGTTTTTTTGTTCAGCAAAACCGGTCCACTTGTTAAAAATTACTTTATCAGTGAATTGTTTTGCAATTGATATTGTTTTATCGTCACTACCTGAATCTACAACAATAATTTCCGAAGCCCACATAACTGATTCAAGACAGTCCTTTATATTCTCTTCTTCATTTTTTGTTATTACCACTACTGAAATTTTATTCATTTAAGACTTACCAATTAAATATTTTTAACTTTATATGAAAATATAATCAATTAAATCTCTAAAAACTTTAATTGTTTTAGTAACTTTGCCTAAAAAATTTTAAGAAATAATTAATGGAAATAATTGAATACACTTCAGACTGGAAAGAAAAATGGGATAAATTTGTTCTGGAATCAAATAATGGGACTATGTTCCATCTTCAAAAATTTTTTGATTATCATAAACCTGGTAAGTTTAATTTTAATCATCTAATGTTTATTGAAAAAGGAAACATTGTTGCTATTCTACCAGGCTCAGTAATTAATAACACTTTATTCGAATCACCAATTGGTGCAAGTTATGGCTCTATCGTAACAAAAGATATTAAATTCTCTAAAGCATTAGAGTTAGTTCAAACATTAATTGATTACGGTAAATCTAAAGGTTGGAAAGAAATTTTATTGACATCTGCACCAAGAATTTATGAGAAATATCCTAATGAAAACCTTGATTTTGCAATGTTATGGCTTGGTTTCAAATATGACCTTCATTATATCTCAAGCGCAATAAAACTTTTTCCACAAAGGGATATTATTTCTCGTTTTCAACAAACAGTAAGAAGGAATATTCGAAGAACATTAAAGGATAGTGATATTAAAGTTGAAATGAATGACCATTATGACGAATTTTATCCAATTTTGGTTGAAAATAAAGCGAGGCATGGAGTTAAACCGACACATTCTTATGAAGATTTAATAAAATTAAAGGAACTTTTACCAAATAATCTTAAACTCTTTATGGTTTATTATAAAGATAAACCAATTGCTGGCTCAAATCTTTTTATCTGTAATGAAATTGTTACACTTTGCTTCTACAATATGCTTTTATATGAATACGAACATTTAAAACCAATACATCGAGTTATGTATGAAGTAGTAAAATGGTCAACTGAAAATGGTTATAAATATGTCGATATCGGAGTATCACAGGATACCAAAGCTGCAAATCCAATGACACCAAGTATTAGTTTAATTGACTTCAAAGAAAAATTTGATGCCCGTACTGTTATGAGAAATACACTTAAATATGTTTATCAGTAAATGGGTAATAAAAAAGTTCTAATATCTTTTTTAGGCAATATTAACTACGACAGCAGATGCTATAACCTTTATAATTCTTTAGAGAACAGAGGATACACAGTTAATTTTTTGGGTTTTGATTGGCTAACGGAAAATTTTAACCCGATTAAAGGGAAAAAAACTATATACAAACTTTCAAAGAAAATCTCATCTCTATTTTTTTATATAAAATTTTTTCTAATTCTTAAAATCCAATTATTAGTAAGAAAATATGATATTCTCTTTGCTGAAGATTTATATACCCTACCGTTATGCATAATAATTGGTAAAATTAAGCGTGTAAAAGTTATTTATGACTGCAGAGAATTGTTTGGATTTTTAGCTGGACTTAAAGAAAAACCTTTCATTCAAAAACTCTGGAAATTATTAGAAAAAATATTCATAAGATTTGCCGATTTAGTTATTGTAACAGGAGATATGGATGCTGAATTCTTAAAATCCGAATATCAATTAAAAAATATAATTGTGCTTCGAAATCTTCCTTTATTTAACAAAGCAAAATCTCCAATTAACTTCTATGAAAAACTTAATATTGCAAGCAACAAAAAGATTTTGATTTATCAGGGAGTAGTTGTAAAAGGTCGGGGTATTGATATGATATTCAATCTTTTATCTTTAACTGACGAATATGCTTTGATAATTTTGGGTGATGGTGAGCATATTAATTACTATAAAAATCAATCAACATTACTTGGAATTTCTGAGAAAGTTTATTTTGAAGGGAAAATTCCTCAAGATGAATTAATCAATTACACTTCCGGAGCTTTTATCGGACTATCTTTGATTGAAAATGTTAGTTTGAGTTATTATTATGCTCTTCCAAATAAATTATTTGAATACATAATGGCAGAAATTCCGGTTATTACAACTAATTTACCTCAAATGAAAAAAATTATCGATGATTATAATGTTGGATTTACAGTTAAAGAAAATGATGTTCAACTTTTACGATTGGTAATTGATAACTTAAAAAACGATGAGCAATTATATTTCAATCTAAAATCAAATTGTCAATCAGCATCACGAATTTTGAACTGGGATAATGAATTTAAAAACCTAGAAAATTTCATTTCATCACAAATTTTGCACCAGTAAACACGGAACGGACGGGAGAAAACGGAACGGACGGGAGTCCGTTCCCTACAATAAAACAAAGAATTTTTATGAAATAAGTTATATCAGTGAAAATCCATATCATCTGTGTTCGATAAAATAATTGAACATTTAACATTGAGTATTCAACATTTTCCTAAAAATGATTTGATTGTTTTTGTTGATTTTTTAAAATGTTGGAAACAATCTCCTGATTGTTCCGAAAACAATTTTTTATCCATTTATATCCAGAAAATTTTTTCAAAACTGCATAGATTAAAATTTGTTTGATACCTAATGAAAAAATACGGAACGGACGGGAGTCCGTTCCATACGATGGATATAATCCCAAATTAAGCAGATAGCATAATTTGGGTTTAATTACTTTTTTCATATACACAGACTATATGTAGCGGCTTTTCATAAATTTTATTTGCCAGCCAGTCAATCGCATACCAGATTGAATATGGAAAGTATTTAAGAATAATATGTGTTCTTAAAAATATTAAGGCTTTATTTCCAAAAACTATATAGTTAAATTTTTTAAGATCATCTTTGTTATAAAGTTCTTTTAATACCTCCTCATCAAAAGAGTGTAAATGAGCATTCTCAGGAGTTTTTCTATTGCAATGAATACATAAATGATATCTTAATTTTTCTTTATAGGGAGTTGAAATAATTAGTCTTCCACCCTTTGCAACAACTCTAAATAACTCTCGAATAAATTCTTTTGGATTATAAGTATGTTCAATTATTTCGGAGGCAATAACACAATCTAAAGTATTATCTCTAAAAGGTAATTGAAAAGCATCTGCAACAATTGGAAAATGATTAATGTTATCATTCAATGAGTTATGAATTCTTAAAGGATTAGTTTTTGATACATCTAGAGAAAAAACTTTTCTATCAGGCGATAAAAATTTTTGAGCAATCCAACCAGAACCACAACCTACGTCTAATATATATTTTGCATTTCGAGGGACTTTCAATATTATTGTTTCGTGAACTCTTTGTTCCTCGTGCTTTGCAGGACCGATTCTCTCTTCAAAATAATCAAATTCCTCTGCATCAATCTTGTAATGAGTTAAATAATCAAACTCGGAATCATTTAATTTCATAAACTTTAATCAAAATCGAAATGCAAGTGAGAAAATATTTCCGCTTCCAAAAGATGATTGAAATGGAATAAATGCATAATCAAACCTCAAATTTCCCCAACATAATCCAAAACCTGCAGTAAAATCTCTAATTTCATAATTTGTTTGATAACCAGCTCTTAATGCTAAAAGTTTATTATACAGTATTTCAAAACCAAAATTTAAATGACTATCAGCATCCAAATATTTTTGATATTCACCAGCAAATAGTAAATCAAGATAGTAGTTTTTAATATTTATTTTATATTGAGTTCCAATTCTAAAATCTGAGGGTAATTTAGTTGATTGCTTTCTTAATTCTTTCATCGAACCTAAATTTCTAACTACTGCTGAAACACTGACATTTTCAATTGGTAATAAATAATTAAATCCAAAATCAAATCCTAATCCAGTTGCTTGATTATCTAAAATACCTTCGTATAAATATTTAATAGTAGCACCAACTGATAATTCATTTAACAAATTATAAGCTGAAGAAATACTACCGTAGAAATAATTAGCATTGAATTTTGCTTGAGGTTCGCCAGGTCGTGTTCTTATTTCTATATCAGAAATATTGGTAATATTAAAACCAATTGCAATTGGAATCTCAAATATCATAGTTTTTACTCCTAAGACTTGACTACTAATATCCTGAATCCACGAATTATGACCAACCATTACTTCATTGTCTGTATTTTTATTAAGATTTGCTGGATTATAATGCAATGCAGTTAAATCTTCGGAAGTTACACTACCCAAGTCTCCAATTGAGATGTTTCTTGCACCGAACCCAAATTTCAAAAAAGACAGTCCCGTATTACCAGCATTTTGTGAATAAGCATTTGATAACAAAATCGTAATGATAAATAGAAGTAATTGTTTCATAATCATTCTATGTTTAATTAAAAGTTAAAATTTACACCAATTATATGCCTGTCATTAGAATATGGTTCAATCATAAATGCGTAATCAAATCCAACAATGTAATCATTGATCTTGTGTGAATAGCTAAAGCCAAAAGAAGGTCTTACAGGCCAGTCAGAATTGGACAAATTTAATTGATCCACTCCTGCACGTATATAAAAATTTTGAATAATATTATATTCACTACCTAATTTGATTATATCTGTTCCTGCATTACTACTTTCTAATTCACCAACAATAATAAATTTATATTCAGAATTCTTATAAAAAATACCTAATTTCTTTAGCAATGGAAATTTATTCTCAGTTGTTAACCCATTATGTCCATAAACTGGGCCAGAGTCCCATTTATATTTGGAGTTCAAATCTGCAAACATAATTGATAGATTTAAATTGTCAGTTAATTTATAAATAGCCCCGATATCAAAACCAACCCCTGTTGTAGTAATTTTTTCATAAAGTTTGTAATAATAGAATTTAACGCTCAATCCCAAAGCTAATCTTTCAGAAAATTTGTTTGCAACAGAAATGAAGAAAAGATTTTCTAAAGTTGAAAGTTCTTTAGTCTTTAAACCATTGTTATCTCTACCATCAATCTTGCTAACACCTGAGTTGATTATTCCTGCACTTAATCCAGCAATTGATGAAGGCTTTTTAGAAGAATTTCTAAGATAATTATCAGAAGTAGTGTCTTTAATAGAAAAGAATTCAAACCTTCTTGTGAAACTTAAAAAGTTCAATGTTCTATTTAATGAAAGAAGAGAATATCCAGTTTGAAATGAATTACCACTTTGAAAAACAGAAGCAGCTGGATTATAATAAGCTACTAAATTTCCATCAGTGAGAGCAGAAAGTCCATTACCAAATCCAATTCCTCTTGCTCCAAATCCCATTCTACTGAAAGCTCCTGGTCTGACCGACATTTCACTAAATTTTGGCTGAGCAAAAGATATAGGCACAACTAAAAACAGAACTATAGTAAAAAGAAAATACTTATAGAAAATTGGTATCTTTAACAATATTGGCATTATATTAAAGAAATTTTTTTAATGAGATTCTTTTTCTAAAGTATGTAATCAAATTAAACCTCTATTGTAGAACTAAAATTTTTCCGAAATATGAATTGTTATCACCAACATCCACTCTATAAAAATAGACACCATTGGGTACATAATTACCATTCTCATCTTTACCATCCCAAAATTCAGGGGAACCCTCTAAATCAGCGATTCTATCAGCATTTTGAATAATAGTTCGTATTGGATTAAAAGCAAAGTCAAAAACTCTGATAGTAACTTTTTCCAACTTTCCTTTCGTACTGAATTTTATTTTCAACAAATCTTGGCGGGGCGAAAATGGATTTGGGTAACAATAAGTTTCTTCATTAGAACTTAAAGGTTGAGAAGCAAGATAAACTTTCCATTCGCCCTCCCAGACTGCACCAAAATTTTCTTTCAATCTTGCAAGTCCCTCGTCACTTCCTAAAAATATAAAATCACCTGAAACAGCAGCGCTGTAAAATGTATTTGTCCTTAGTGAAGTTTTTGTAACTTTGTCATAAATGGAATTTGGTAATACCCAACTAGAACCTAAATCTGTAGTTCTAAATGCGCCATTTCGTGATAGAACGAAAGTTTGATTAAACTTAAATGCAAAATTATGTGGTCTTTCATCATACAAAGTTGTTCTCCAACTATTACCACCATCAAATGAATAACTAACTCCATAGTACTCATTTGGATCTTCGGCTTTCCAAGTTGAAGCCCAAATAGAATTATTATTTCGATTAAATGCTAATGCGGTTATAAAATTTCCGCTTATAGGATTTCTTTGATTTTGATGATTAAATTTAACCCAACTAATTCCGCCATCTGTTGATTTGTTGATCCCATTTGCAGTACCAACATAAATTATTGAATCATTTTCAACCGTAATGGAGAAAACACGATGGTTCAAATTCCCTTCAGCACAAAAACTTCCTGCAACTGGAGATAGGCAAAAATTTAATGTATCAGTTGGACGAATTGAATTTAATCGGTCAGGGGGTAATACTACCCTTTGCCAAGTTGCACCCATATTTGTACTTTTCCTTAATCCACCAGCAAAAGAAGCTATCCAGATTGTTCCGGAAGTAAATGCAATATCATAGGTAAGATTCTGTACGGTTACAGTTACTGGCAAAGCACGAATTTGATTTATTCCATATTGAACTTTATCATCATTTTGTAAGTCAACTGGTTGCGGAATACTAACCCAAGTAACCCCATTGTTAGTTGTATATTTCAAACCTGTTCCAGCTGGTAATCTTTGTCCACCTGGAACTTCAACCGATTTAGCAGTTGCACACCAAAAAACTCCATTGTAGTAACCAATTGCAGAAACATTGTCAGTCCCAAAATCTGAACGACCATAAAAATTTGTCCAACTTTCTCCTCTATTTGTGGATAGGCTAACACCTCTACTTGTTCCTAACCAAATTGTATCTCCTAAAGCTATTATATCAATTATACTGTTACTTTTAGGTGTTGAACTTAAAGTTTTTCCTAAAGACTTTTCTTCAGTAAATAATTTATAAGTTTCTGGAAAAGACTGAGCTATAATCAAATATGAACAGAAAATTATATTAACAAAAAGTGTTATAATCTTCATTGGATTAGTACCTGATAGTTTATAACATTACTTAGCAATCCTCCTCTATCAGCTGCCCTGAATTCAAATCTATATGTTCCTTTAGCATTAGTTTCATTAACTTGTATTTTCCTTGAGAATATACCATCACCAGCAATTAAGTCTCCATTATCACTAATATTGCCATCGTCAAAAAGTAGAGTCTTTAAATTGTTAGTTGTGCCATCAGGTCTGTAAACTATAAAAAACACTTCTTTAATATCATTTAATCCATTGGGGTCAAAAGCTTTTATTCTAGTTTGAATTACAATTGTAGTTGTTACAATCATAGTATCAGGGTCAATAAATGCATCTGATATTACTGGAGGCGAATTAGTTTCACCATTTCTGAATTTGAATGTTGATTGAGCACCCAATCGATTATTTGAGATTTGATCTGAAACGAAATACTTAATTGTATAACTACCATTGAGGTCATTTCTTTTCATAAAAATTTTATTTGAAAAAATCTTATCACCAGCTAATAAATCTCCATTTTCAATTTTTCCATTATCTAATAGTCCAATTAAGTTTGGTAAATGCTTTTTACCAGCAGGGTTTATTATTTCCACTGAAACAGTATTTAATTTACTTGTCGGGCTGAATTGCGCACTAATTACTAATGAAGAATCATTAATATTGTAAATTACACTATCTTTAGGTGACAAAGATAAAATCTGATAATTATGGTTTTCTGCGTCAATTACTGAATCAAATTTTTTCTCACAACCTATTTTAGTTAAAATTAGAAATACGATTAATAGTATTCCTAAATATGAATTCTTATAGTTCTGAAATTTGTATTGAACTAAATTTAGATTAATCAATCTCAAAGAATTAAACCTTTCTAACTATACTGCAATTATTTTAGTTAAACCTTTTCTACAAAAATTAATATTCTTAACAAATAAATTCATAAAGCAATTTTTTACAATGACTTAGTTCGTAAAAGGCAAAAAAATATCAATAAATATATTAGATTAAACCCTCAATAGTTATTGGTGAAAATGAAAATGATAAAATAAGAATGATAAAACTTATATAACCAATTATTTTTCTTTTAGTATCAAGCTCAGTAGAATCAAAAATTGGAGGATGTTTTAATCTAACAATAAAATAAAGAATTAGTGCCCAAAATAACCAGCCTGACCATCCAATTCCAGAATTTAATCCTAAGGTTGAATCTAAAATTCCTGCCAACCCAACTACAAACAAAAATATAAATGAGATTGAAGATAAAGCATAATGTTTTTTATCTCCAAACATTGTATAGGAAATATGTCCACCATCAAGCTGACCAACAGGGATCATATTCATACTTGTTACAAGTAATCCAAACCAGCCTGCACACAAATACGGATAATGATAAATCTCACTCATTGGTGGGAAAAAAGTATTTGGTTTAACAAAAATTTCACGCAAAATCATAAACAATATTGAATCACCAAATACAAGTTGTAATCCTTCCTTTCCGTAATCAGGCGAAAAATAATCAGGATGAATTTCAAGTAAGTATTCAACTGGCGGAACATTGAGAAATCCATAAATTAGAATTGCTATAGTTGCTATAAATCCAGAGATAGGTCCTGCGACTCCTATATCAAACATTGCTTTTCGTGTATATATAGGTGATTTGGTTTTTATCACTGCTCCCATTGTTCCAAAATTTATAAAATATATTATCGGTGGAAAAGGAATATAAAACGGAAGCGTAGAACGAACCTTATGATATTTAGCTGCAAAATAATGCCCAAATTCGTGAAAAGTTATTATTGTCAATATACTAATTGAATATGGCAAACCTTTAGCAAGCATACTGAATTCATAAGGTGGAAACAATCCAGTAGTCCATTCAACACCTGCTATTGTTGTTGTGATAAAAGTTAAAATAAATAAACCAATATGAACAAAATAACTAAAAATCTTTTTACTTTTTTCTTTAAAAGAAGTATTTGAAAATTGGTAACTCGTCGTCAGATTACTAAATGATGTTTCTTCCATAAGACTATGTAGAGAAAATTTTTACATTATAAATCTATATTAAATCCCAGATTGGAGTAACTTTCATTCAACTCGAAATATTCTCCGTGAATACTTTTTCCAGATATGTAAGAATAATAAATACTAAAACCTTTCTTATTAAATTGACCAAACTTTATTCCAAAGTTAATAAAATTATTTCCAACAAATTTCTCTTTTCCATTGAGTTTAAAGTCATAAGCAAGAAATGGTGTGAACCAATGAATATTTAAACTGGTGATAAAAAAATCTCCACCAATCTGAAAATTTAATCTCTTAATTTCTTTTGGTGTAGAATGAAAAATGTAAGAAAGTCCTGCGTAAAATCTTATCTCATCAAATCGTATAAAAGGAAATATTTCAATAAATTCACGACTATAAACTTGTGGTAATCTATTATCTCGCCATTGATTTTTACTTTTATCAAATTGCCCATCTACTAAATGTGCACTAATGTGTGAGAAACGAAATCTAAAACCGAATTCATTTCTAAAATTTTTGATTTTATAGGAGGCGTTTAGACCAAAAAGATAATCAATAGTTTCTACGGGAAAATGAAAATCCTTCTCACTTCTTAATCTTGTAAAAGTAAATAAATCAGCACCTAATGCAATAATTTCTTTATTAACTATTAAATGAATAATATCCTGCGAAGTTCCAATATCAAGCCTAATTTTATTATCGTTTAAATTAAATAAAAAACCTGCTTTTGGCTCAAGAATATTTGCGGTAAATGGTTGAACATTAAGTTCAGTTGGAAACCAATTACTATTTTGTGCTTTAGTTATTTTATTATTTAATAAAAATATAATTAAAATCAAAAAAATTTTATAGAGCATTAAAAACGAATTAATTTTGATTTCCTCTCCCTTGAATAAATTTCTTTTTATTGTAAAAATATAGGTTTTGAAACTTGAATAAAAATTTCGATTGAAAATAAATGAAGTAACGAATTCTTAGAAGTGAGAAATAGGAGAAAGTTTATTTAATATTTTCAATATAATAGTAGACTTACATTATTATTAACTTCATAAATTAAAAATTTTAATAATGGCAGTCCAGAGTTAACTCATCAAATATCAAACTTAAGACTTTAGGAAGATTATCAAAAATTTTATTATTGAATTTAATGGACAATATCTTAATTGTGTTTAATGAGATTGAATTCTAAAGCAACTTTTTCTGGGTAAATATTATAATCAAGCAAAAGTGGTTTAGTGTTATCATCAAAATGGTACTTTATTCCTTGAGGGAAAACAGTTATTTCAAAGTTTTTTATTATGGCATCAAGAGTAGAAAACACAAATATTTTAGAATAATTGTGGTGATTGATAACTTTTATAATGTATGTTTTATTATCATCGTAGAATGTTCTTGTTATTATTTCTGATTTACTATTGTTTACTGAAGCAGCCGAAAGTACTAAGCCTTTAACTTTCTTCTTAGGTAAATCTTTTGGATAAAGATGAATAATTCTTGAAGTATCATTTACAACATAATTTGAATAAAAAGGAAACCTTTTAGAGATTAAAATTTTTTCATGCTCAGTTAATTCCCTTCTTAAAGATTTTTTTAACTCAGTGAAAAATTCTATCTCTTCAGAAAACTCATTAGAATTTCCCAGATATTGATATTTTTCCTTAGATAAAAGATCTGGGAAAAATATATAATCAAATAAATCTTTCTCTGTTATTTTGTCTTTCAATCTTAAATCCTTAATTCTAATTTAACAATAAAAGAAAAATTCAAGTTTTCGGAAAATTATTACAAAAAATTTAACGGATTAACCCTTTAGCGATGTTTAACTTTAAAATTTTCAGAAGATATTCAAGTCTATTTTTGATATTTCTCCTTAAAAATATCCATGCTTAAACCATCATAGTTCTGAATGAAATATTTATAAAGCCCTTTAATTAGGCCACCATCTTGTAGATCAGCAGCAATATCGCAGAGTGTTTTTTTAAGAACAATCTCCTCAAACTCAGACATCTTGTTTTTATTTACATACTCAGACAATTTGTTAAAAGTTGATTTAAGAGCTATATCAACAATTGATTTTATATCACTGTTTTCAATATGTTCTGTCGTTGTCTCACTTAGAATAAAAAGAGATGATGAACTCTCTTTTAACCTAAAGATTAACTGGTTCAAAGGAATAGCTAAAAAATAATCTGTGTTCTCTTGGATATAATCAAACAATTTGTTTATAAAATTCTTTTTATCTGAAATAATTGAAAGTGGTATTCTATTGAAATCATCCTCTCCAATGACCTTTCCTGAAATAGAGTTTATATCTTTTCGAACAATATAAATTTTTCCTAAATAACTTATATTTTTACAATTATTCTTTTTGATAGCGTATTTTACCCAATCCATAATTTTTGAAAAGAAAGGATCTGAATTTCTAAAATACTCTGATATACGCTGCTCAACTTTGGAAT
>Ga0308389_1001070_pt1 | contig 19175 bp, 10 predicted proteins | sample Hotspr2Sample148_FD_202362 | JGI IMG/M metagenome (GOLD analysis project Ga0308389, IMG submission 202362) | Hot spring phototrophic mat microbial communities from Mushroom Spring, Yellowstone National Park, Wyoming, United States - 20040719_148 ... | reverse complement strand
ATTTTGCGTTGGCTTGCACCTCTTTTAATTTTACGAAGCGTTGGCTTTTCTGTCTTTTTCTGTCGGTCTGTCAATGTTCGTAGGGTGTCTCTTGGCATTAGGCATAACGTTTGGCGGATAAACGAAGTTTCCCGAAGGGAAATTTGGGTGAGGCTCTGCAAGAGCCGAACCGTTTATCCTTTGTTATGTGCCCCGAGCCGACAGGCGAGGCAGAGTTCGAAAACCTGCCGTAAATTATGTTATTGCCGTAGTTTTTTCTTATTTTCAGTCATTCAATTTTCTCCGTAAGGGCGGGGACTTTAATAAATTATTTCTTGAAAAATAAGATTATTATCTTCTAACTCATACTCAATATATTTTATAGGCATACAACGATTGTTCTTTTTATTGAATTGTTTAAAACTTTCTATAATGTTTTTATAATTTATTGATGTTTTGTTAGATATTTTTTTAGAAATCAAAACAGGTTGTATATCACTTATTCTATTAGGAATGTAGTATTGTTCCAACCAATCAACATATCTTTGAATTTGAATTACATTTTCAGTACTTGCTTCAACGGATTTTAGTTCAATAGGTAATACAATTTTGATATTTCCATTAACCAAAGAAAGCATTACATCTATTCTTTGCATTCCTACACCACAGGAAACCTCATTGCCTAACCATTCAATTGTCCATCCATTGAGCAAACTATGATCCAAACTAATATTTGTTTTTCTACCAATATTCTGGACAATATATGCCTGTAGATGAGTTTCAAACGCTTTATTATCTTTGTATTTCTTAGTTAATCTTGGAAGAATATTTATTTTTTCTTTTCTCCCTGTATAATTGTGTGTAGTATTGTACTGATTTATTTCTTGAGTTTGGATTTTTTGAGTTTGGACATTAAAAGTAAATTTCTGTCCTGAAAGTACTTGGCGATTATTTTTATCTCTCAACAATTTAAAAAGTCTTTCGCTTTCATATATTGTAATCATCGTATTGCCACGATTACCTTTGAGTTTTCTATAAATTAAACTCCAAAGCATTTGATTGGGTGATTGAATATATTTAATTTCATCTAATGCTTCCCACTCAGTAACACCTTTTGAGTAAACTTCAAAAGGCTCAAGTAAAGTTCTAAATGTTAATGACTTTATTAGTTCTTGTTTTAAGAACTGGTTTGAGTCGTTATTGTCTAAAAAAGATAAATCTTCTTTAACTTTAAAAATTCCATAGAATTTACCCTCCCAAACTTTTACGGAGTAATTTTGTTGCAGGTAAAAAATAACAAAATCTCCCTTTCTGACTCTTTGGGAATCAGCTATCATCCCAACCAGATTATTCTCGGTTGTATGATTTAATGATGTGTCGGGGTTGTTATTAAAATCAATAATGTTATCTTTTGCGCCTGTCCCTGCAAAAAGATATTCCAAATGATACTTGAATGTGGTTGTATCTACAATAAAAACATGTGTTGTAGTCATTTTTTCACCTTTTTAAATAAAAATATATATTCGTGTTTGAAAATATAAAACCCGCCGACTAAGGCTCTATATCTCCATAATTCTTTTTGATTCATTTTCCCTTTAGTTTCTTCAAAATTTTTAATTATTATTGATTTTAATATATATCCTCTTTTTAAAACTTCATTCATAACATAAAATCCCAATGGAATCCATTCACCTTTCGAATACTTATCTCCAATTACTACGGCAAAGTATCTGTCTTTGTCTAAAATATCATAGGTATTGTCTACAATTTTACCAAATAAATTTAAAAATTCTTCAACACTTTTAGCGTTTGATAAATCTTTATTATTCTTACTAAATTTTATAATATCCCAATATGGAGGATGCATTATCAAAAATTGCACAGATTTAATATTTCTTTTTTCTAATTCCTGCTTAAAATTCAATTCTGAACTATCAGCATTGATAACTTCAATTCTAACATTAAATTTATTTTCCTCGTTAGATATGTTTTTATTTGCTATATCTACTACTTCTGGTAATAATTCTATACCTATTCCATTTCTACCTAGCCTTTTGCATTCAATTAAAGTTGTTCCACTTCCAAGAAAAGGATCTAAAATCCATTCGCCTTGTTTAGTGTATCTCCGTAAAAATTGGTTTGGAATTTGCGGTATAAAATTACCCCAGTAACCTGCATTGTGGGCTCCTGATTTGTCTCGTTTATCTAAAATCCATAAGCTTTCTGTCAGTATGTCATTATATTCTTTCCAACGGTTGAGATTTAAATCGTTTATTTTACTTGTTTTAATTTCTGTTAAACTTTTCTTTAAACGATTAATATAATATTTTGCTCTTTCAATTGTTTGTGCTTCTACTATTTGGTTTAAATCTTCTAAAAGAACCTCTTTTTTAATTATAGCAGTGTCACCATTATGAGAAATATTTAAAAACCCAAAATTATCTTTTATTGAATTTCTAATAATCTCAATAATTTTATGTATTTCAAATTTTATTTTATTATTTTCTTGTAACTCTTCAATTTTAGATAAAACCTCTAAAAACATGTTTTGATTTATTATAGCTTCTTTTTTCCAATCTATTTTTTCATCAGAGCCGCTATTAAAATCAAATAAGGTAATATTATTGTCTTTCATATTCGCTACCATTATATAAAGTTAAAAGTTATCATTATTATAAATCTTTTTGTTTTTAAGTCCATAAAAAGCCCGCTTGTAAAGAAAAAAGTTTGTTTAATCATCGTTAGATGAAAGTTGCGTAGCAATTTCATTATCTCTTTATCTCCTATGAAGTTAAATGGCAACAACATCGTCATAATTTACGGTCTCGTTTCCGTAAAAGGCAGGTTTTCGAATTGCATCTAACACATGCGTATTTACGAAATTTTCTCACGACTCATCTTCACTGGCTTCTATGCACAGCTCGGGTTTCACGAGCAGAACTTCCTCGCGCTCGACAATCACTGCGCCGACTTCCGCGCCCTTCGGCTTGCGCACATACTTTTTCGGCGTACAAATCACCGGCGCAAGTTCTGAACCTTTTGCCGCAGAGTAATACGCCGCAATCGATGCCGCCCGTTCCAATTCGTCTTTGGTCGGCGGCTTGCTCGATTTCAAAATGCAGTGCGACCCCGAAACCCCACGCGCATGAAGCCACAAATCATTCGGACGCGCATACTTGAACGTGAGCAACTCATTGTTCTTCGCGTTCTTGCCCACCCACAGCTCGACATTCGGCGCAAGTTGAAATCGGCGAAAGAGCGTCTGCTTTTCCGCTTCTTCTTTTGAGACCAGCAAAAACTTTTGAATCACTGAAAGATTCATCTTGCGCCAACGCTCAAACGCCTTCTGCTCTTTTATCTCCAAGAGTTCCGCAAGGAGTCTCTGCTGAATCGTGAGATTTTCTTTTGCGCTTTCCAAGCGTTGCTTTGACATTTCCGCACTTGCTCGCGATTTCCTCGCTTTTTCAAAATACATCTCCGCATTTTGATACGGCGTTTTTTTTGAATCCAGTGGAATGACCATTGAACCTCCGCCAAAAAAATTCTCAACTGTGATTTCATTCATGCCCTTTTCAAGCCGATGCAAATTTGCCATCAAGAGTTGCCCGCACTGTTCATACTCTTCGGCACGATTTTTTTCCGCTTGTGCTTCGAGCGCGTGCAGTTGCGCGGTTGTCTTTTCAATCAAGCGTTCCAGTTGTGAGCGAAGCGTTTTGAGTTCTTTTCCGAAATGCTCGAGTTGATGCAGTTTGAACGAATACAATTTCATCGCCTCGTTCACGGATTCAAACTGATCGACCGATTCAAACGCACGATGCCGCTCTTGAATGATAGAAAACCAATATGCCGCTTCGCCCTTATCGGACTTGCCTTTATAGACTTTCGGTTCCGGCGAAATGAGTTCATAGAAAATTTCTGACACCGCTTCGTGAAGTGCTCTCAAAGTCATGTTCGGTGATTTTTCCTTTGCACGAAACATGGCTTCACGTGCAAGCGTGGCATCAAATCCTATCAAAACTTGTGGCAGTTTCTTTTGCAACTCCTTTTCGCTTAATCCTGCAAAGGCTTCCTCAAACAAGGTTTCTTGTTGCACATATCGCTCGAGGGTTTGAACAATCGGCACTGTGGCGGTTTCAGCAAACGCTTTGCCTGCGTGTTCCTCGTTCTTTTTGAAGGCTTCCAAGATGATTCCCTTTTTGATGAGCAAAAAATTTGTGTTCGCGCTGAACAGTTGAAAGACGAGTTGCAGGTCGCCCTCGAGCTCGAAGTAAATGATTCGGTCGAAGTCAGAAATGCGAATGTGTTTGATTTGTCGCTCGTTGGTTTCTCTCATGAGCGTTGCCGTGTTGCGTCGACGGCGTGCGACTTCTTCGGTGTAATAAAGCGCAAGGCGTGTTTCGCCCGTTTTGCCAACAATCGTAAATCCCTTTTTTGATTCGGTGAAAAGTGAAATGCGCAGTTCACCTTTTTCTTGCGAGAAGCACTCGAAGATGTATCCGTCGGTGAAGCGTTCCGACATCTCGCGCACGAGGTCGTAGAGTGCGAAGTAATTGCGAATCATGGCTGTTTTTCTTTCGCTTGTGTTTTTCGTTATTTGCGCACCTTGTTCAAACACAATCTGTTTGAAACCCTTGCCAAATTATATCAACATTTTCAAGCATCACTTTTTTCGGCGGCGATTTTTTGCGCTTCGTCAACGCTTTTTCTCGAAACCAATTTCTGATTTAGCCTTCTTCAAATGCTTTGACTTCGAAGCCGAAAGTGGAGAAGCGTTCCTTTCCCTATTTGCGCGGCAAGTTCGCTACAACTTTTTTTTCAACCTCTCTAATCGCAAAGAGTTTTTCTTGCAACTGCTCACGCGCTTGCACCCACAAACTAACATTGTGATGGAAGCCGAATCGATTATGAACGGCAAGGTAACTCTGTTCGGTGTTACACATCGCTTCACAAACGGTTGGAATTGGCACCTTGATTTGAATACGAAACAGCCGTTCAACAGCCACTCTTTTTACACTTCAATTTCACTCCCCACAGACACAGGAAACGATGTCAAATTTGCTTGGGAACTTTCACGCTTTCACCTCACTTGGACGCTCGGCAAAGCCTATTGGATAACGAACCGCCGCGACTACAAAGAAAAATTCTTTTCGCTTGCACTCGATTGGATTGAGAAAAATCCTTTTTGCTACGGCGTGAACTGGATGTCGCCAATGGACGTGGCGATTCGCGCCTGTAACTGGATTGCAGGATTTTATTTCTTCAACGATGACGCGCCCACCGAACACGAAACAACGGCTTGGATAACCATTCTCAAATCGCTTTGGCAACACGGCACGTATCTTGAACACAACTTGGAATACACGCGCCGCAGTGGCAATCATCTGCTTGCTGATGCGGTCGGACTTCTCATGCTCGGCGTTTTCTTCAAGGCTTCTGAACGCGGGCGCAAGTGGCTCGAACTTGGCAAACAGATTCTCGAAGAGCAAATTCTCTTGCAGACTTATTCCGACGGCGTGAATTACGAAATGAGCATCGCGTATCATCGCATGGTTACAGAATTTTTCCTCACGGCTTTTATCCTAATGAACATCAACAAACAACCTTTCTCTGATGCTTATCGTGAGCGATTGATTCAAATGCTTCGCTACATCTTTTATTACACCAAGCCCGACGGCTCCGCACCACTTGTGGGCGATTCCGATGACGGACGGCTCTTTTGGTTTAGCGAAGAAGAAGATTTCAACAATCACACTTCGCTTTTCTCGATTGCACAAACGCTCTTCGACTTTCCCTTCACGACTGACGACATTGAGTTTTCCGAACAAGCCTTGTGGCTTTTAGGCACAAACGGTTGGGAAATGTTTCAGCGAAAAAAGCGTGCGGCACAACCTATATCGCTTGGCAGTATGCTTTTCAAAGAAAGCCAATTTGCTGTGATGCGCGATAGCGACACGCACATTTTCATTGATGCAGGCGAACTTGGAAAAAAAGGCTGGGGCGGACACGGCAACAACGACACACTCTCGTTTGAACTTTACGCTAACGGCGTAACTTGGCTCACCGATAGAGGCACATTCACTTACACTGCCAATCGCGACCTTCGCAATGAACTTCGCTCGACACGCTCGCACAACACCGTGATGATTGACGGCGTAGAACTTGCCGAGTTCGCAAATGCGTTCAAGGTCAAACAGGATTTAACGAATCCAAAAATTTTGAAGTGGGAAACGAATCACGAGCGTGATGTGCTTATTGCAGAGCATTCAGCCTATCAGCGACTTACAAATCCTGTGATGCACACGCGCGAGTTTATGTTTGATAAAGTTCGTAAGGAATTGTTTATCACGGATACGCTTATCGGTCGCGGAAAACACACGGCAGAATTTTTCTTTCACTTCGCGCCTGAAATCGCACTCTCGCAACATGGCAACATTGTAACAGCGACGCATATCAATTCTGCAACACTTATTCTCTCGCTAAACGCAAAGCCTGACGAGATGTTCATTCAGCCGAGTTGGATTGCGCCGCGATACAATCGGCACATTGATACTCAACTGCTCATGGTGCGCATGGCTTTTGAAGATAGGCTTACCGCATCGGTTCGCTTTTCGTGGCAAATTGGAAAAACACGGTTAGAAAAGTAATCATAACTGTCTCAAAATTTTAGGTATATTACTATCATCAACTTGTCACCTACAAAGCGGCTGTCCTTTTGTTGTGGATTGACTTCAAATCTGAATTTGTTACACTATGGGCAAAGTTATTGCAATATCCAATCAGAAAGGCGGCGTTGGAAAAACGACGACAGCAATCAACCTTGCCTCGTCTATTGCGGCGGCTGAACTTTCAACGCTTCTTATTGATATTGACCCGCAAGCAAATGCAACGGTTGGGTCAGGCACACATGTTTCCGATGAGACAAAAACCATTTATGAAGTGTTGGTTGAGAAAGAAGATATTGAGAATGTGATTCAGAAATCGGCGTTGCCGTTTATGGACGTTGTGCCTTCGCATATCAATCTTGTTGGAACGGAAATCGAACTTGTCGATGTGCCAGAGCGTGAGAAAGTCATGCTTCATGCTCTTCAAAAAGTTCGCAAGAAGTATGATTACATTTTGATTGATTGCCCGCCGTCGCTGGGTCTTATTACGCTGAATTCGCTTACAGCCGCAGATGCTGTTCTGATTCCCGTTCAATGCGAATACTTTGCGCTTGAAGGATTGGGACAACTTCTCAATACGATTAGCCTTGTTCGTAAGCATCTCAACCCTACACTTGAAATTGAAGGTGTGTTGCTCACGATGTATGACAGTCGCTTACGTCTTTCCAATCAAGTTGCTGATGAGGTGAGAAAGTATTTCAAAGATAAAGTTTTCAATACAGTGATTCGCCGCAATGTTAAGGTTTCTGAAGCCCCGTCGCACGGCAAGCCGATTTTGCTCTACGATGCTCAAAGTCTTGGCACGAAAGATTATATGGACTTGGCTTACGAAATGTTTGAACGCGATGGCATTGAGAAATTCAAAACTCGGAAGTCGCATAATGGCTCTGCGGCGACTTCTCCACCTGCACCGCTCCCCTCTGACGTCAGTCATAACTCCAACATTTAAAGTTACTGGATATGGCGGCAAAATTGGTTCTTGGAAAAGGATTAGGTGCGTTAATTGCCGATAAGGCAATACAAATTGAAGAGCGTCAAAATACAGGCACTGCTGGCTCATCTGAACGCCGTTTTCGAAATGTTGAAACCGGCGAAGTTGGCACAATCGGCATGCTCCCGATTGCTCAAATCTCTCCGAATCCGTTTCAACCGCGTTTAGATTTTGAGCCCGAAGCGTTAAAAGAACTCAAAGAATCTATCATGCAAAAAGGCGTTGTGCAACCCATCACTGTGCGACGCAAGCCTGACGGCAATGGATACGAACTCATTAGCGGTGAGCGGCGATTGCGTGCCGCCGCCGATGCGGGCTTTACTGAAATCCCCGCCTACGTGCTCGATGTGAAAACCAATCGCGATATGATTGAACTCGCGCTCATCGAGAACATTCAACGCAAAAATCTTAACCCGATTGAAGTTGCACTCGGCTATCAACGCCTTGCCGAAGAATGCGGCTTGACCCAAGAAGAAATTGCTCAACGCGTCAATAAAGACCGCACGACTGTTACGAATTTCATTCGCTTGCTCAAACTGCCACGCGAAATTCAAGAGAGTATTCGCACTGAAACAGTTTCAATGGGACATGCTCGCGCCTTGCTTGCCGTCGAAGACCCCGAAATTCAACTTGAACTCTGGCGGCTCATTATTGAACAGCAACTCTCCGTGCGCCGCGTTGAAGAACTCGCTAACAAAATCAATCGGCAAAAGAAAAAGCCAAACAAGAAAAAAGAGGAAAAATCAAACTCTGAAAAACTCATAGATATTGCAGAAGCGGAAGGCATGTTGCGCAATAAATTGAGCACAAAAGTAAAAATCCGCCACTCCAAAAAAGGAAGCGGTGAAATTGTGATTGAGTATTATAGCCCTGATGATTTAGAACGAATCATAGATGCGATTACAAACCCTAACGCATAGGTTTTAGTTTAATGATTCATTGAGAACGCGCATCGTAAGTTTCCTATCTGTTCTTCATTCTTCATTATGCTACGCCGTTTCTCTCACAATCAATTCTGGTTCTAATCGGCGATTTTGCATTGGTGCGTTAGGATTTTTAATGCGTTGCAATAGAAAGTCAAAAGCCGTTGCTCCCATTTTTTGAATGGGCTGTCGCACGGTTGTCAGGTGTGGTGAGATAAGTTGTGCAATTGGCTGGTCATCAAAGCCGATAACGGCAACTTGTTTTGGAATTTGATACCCGTGTTCAAGCAGTGCCGTTACAATCCCGATTGCCATTTCATCGCCTGCCGCACAAAAGACAGCATCAAACGGCAGGTCTTTGGACTTGCGGATAAAGTTTTCAATCACTTCGCTTCCTTGCTGACGCATCTCGCTGATTTTGTAAGGCACTTCAAGGAGCAGTTTTTTCGAGAGTCGAATTTTATGTTTTTTGAGTGCCGCTTCGTAGCCACGCCGACGCTCGCTCATTACTGTTGATGGCATTGGTCCGTAGACAAGCAAAATTCTTTTCTTCCCTTTGCGCACAAGGTAATCGGTTGCGCGAAAGCCGCCTTCATAGTTATTGACAGAGATGGAATCTAATTCTTTCAAATCGGCTTCAATGACCACGCACGGCAAATTATGCCGAATAAACTCTTGCGTGCGATTCTGATTGTGGTCGAAGAGTTGCACAACGATTCCATCGACCTGTCGACTACGGGCAATGTCGCTGTAAATTTCTTCTTCGCTTTTCGGTCGCCCCATCGTGCTGTGAATGACAAGGTTGTAGCCTGAATTGCGAATTTGAGATTCAATGCCGCGCAAGACTTCCACTGTAAAAGGTTCTGCCATGCTTGGCACAAGCAAGCCGATCAACTTTGTCTCTCGCTTGACAAGGCGTGTGGCGTTGATGTTCGGCACATAGTTGAGGTCTCGGACAATTTTCTTGACTCTCTTTATGGTCTCTTCTTTGAATGTGCCTTTGCCGTTTAAAATCATAGAAACTGCCGCTGGGGTCAGCCCTGCCATCGCCGCAACGTCTTTAATCGTTACTGTGCCATTTTGATTTTTCATGTTTCCAAACTGCCCCCGTTGATTTTTGCCGTAATCTATTGATAGAATGCCCGCATTTGCAATTACAAAGTGAAGTCAATGCTTACAGGGGAATGGTCGGAACTGGCTTCTTCTTTTTGAATGATTGCACGCGTTACTTTTGAAGCCAGTTTCGGCGACATGTAGGTGCAATCAATCCGCCAACCAATGTTTTTTTCACGCGCATCTCTTGGAAAGTAATTCCACCATGAATAATGCCCTTCTTCGTTGGGGTGTGCTTCACGAAACACATCTTTCAATCCAATTTCTATCAAGGCATCAATTTTGGCTCGTTCTTCAGGACGGAAGCCTGTGTTTTTTTCATCGCGTTGCGACGGGTGCAAATCAATTTCTTTATGCGCAATGTTTATATCGCCTGTAAAAGCCACCTCCTTGCCTTTGTTCATCAAGGTTTGCAGGTAGGTGCGAATCGCATCAAAAAAGTTTAGTTTGAACGCATAATGTTCAGGCTTCTCGCCACGCGGGGCGTAGATACCTAAAATAACCACTTGCTCAAACTCGGCTTGAATCACTCGGTTTTCAGCATCGAAATCGGGAATCGTGAATTTGGGTTTGCCATACTTTTCCGATAGGGCGCGATGCACAAACAACCCCACGCCGCTATATCCTGCTTTGAATGTGGAAGGATTCCAAAAGACATCGTAATCTGAAAGATTCTTAAACGCATTAGGAATTTTTCCGAAGTCGGCTTTGAGCTCTTGCACACAAAGAATTTCAGGTTCGGTTTGTGCCAATCGTTGAAGCAAAGCAGTTTCGCGAGCGCGTATGCCGTTGATGTTCCAAGTGGTAAGTTTCATGTTGAATAATGTTTGCCGTAAGTTTTTGATAGTGAAAAAAAAAAAAGGGCATCACTGCGGATACCCTTTTCGTTGAGCGTAGCGTTATGTTCAGTCCTCAACTTCCACTTCGCCTTGATTATCGGCGGCCACTTTGACTTGGCTTGTTTCGGTGGAGAGCCGCATTTGACGATATTTCTTCATTCCTGTTCCCGCAGGAATCGGCTTGCCGACAATGACATTTTCTTTCAAGCCCAAGAGGTAATCTTCCTTGCCTTCCACTGCGGCATCGGTCAGCACTTTTGTTGTTTCTTGGAATGAAGCGGCGGAAATGAAACTTTCTGTTTGAAGTGCCGCACTAGTGATTCCCAAAAGTTGTGGCTGAGCCGTTGCTTGAATAGCTTCGCGGAATTTGATGAGCTCTTTGCCGCTCTTTTTCAGTTCCTTGTTGATTTTTGTGATTTCGTCTTTTGGATAGAGTTCGCCTTGCTTAATGCTACGCGGCGCGTCGCCTCGCTCTTCGACAACGACTTTATTGGCAATCGCTTTATTGACTTCGGCGAAATGGAATCGGTCGACAAGGTCACCGGGGAGAAGATTCGTATCGCCAGCATCTTCGATTTTCACCTTTTGAAGCATTTGTCGCACAATGATTTCAAGGTGTTTATCGTTGATTTCAACGCCTGCATTGGTTTGATAGACTTTTTGAATTTCGTCGACCAAGTACTTTTGCACAGCGTTAGGTCCTTGAATACGGAGAATATCGTGTGGCGAAACTGCGCCATCGGTTAGCGCATCACCGGCTTTGACTTCATCGCCTTCGTTAACGAGTAAATGCTTGCCAAGTGGCACAAGATAGGTTTTGGTTTCGCCGTAGTCTGTTACTACGTGAATTTCTTTGTTGTTGCGTTTTTGTCCGCCGAACTTCACGACACCTGCGACTTCAACCACAACGGCTGGTTCTGATGGGTTTCGTGCTTCCAAGAGTTCGGTAACACGGGGCAACCCGGCTGTGATGTCGCCGCCAAGTCGTGAAGTATCTTTTGGCACTTTGGCAAGTGTGTCGCCGCTTTTAACTTGTTCTCCTTCTTCAACTATCAAGGTGGCTTTGATTGGAATCGGATAGGTTGCAACGACTTCACCATCTTGACCCACAATCTCGATTTTTGGTTCACGCATATCACCGGCTTTCAGTTTTGAGCGCCAGTTGATAATGATGCGTTGCACCATACCAGTTTGCGGGTCTGATTCTTCCTTATAGGTTTCTCCTTTGATGATTTGCACGAATCGGACTGTGCCGCTAAACTCCGAGATGATAGGCGTGCTGTTAGGTTCAACGCTGAAGAGCGTTGCATCTTTTTTGACGAGGTCGCCATCATTGCAGAGCAATTTTGCACCGTAGGGAATCGTGTATTTTTTAATCACTTTATCCGAGTTGGGGTCCACAAGGCTCAATACGCCGTTTTTGCGGATTACGACTTGGCTTTCGATTTCTTCGCCTGTGTTTTCGTTGAACTGCGTTGTAGACACGGTTCGGACGTTTTCAAATTGAACGCGTCCTTCCGATACGGCTCTGATTTCCGTTTCAGAAATGCCGCCTTGTGCCGCACCTCCTTGATGGAAAGTGCGAAGCGTGAGTTGCGTTCCAGGTTCACCGATAGATTGCGCCGCAATCACACCAACCGCTTCCCCAACATCGACCAAACGGTTATTTGCTAAACTCGTACCGTAGCATTTTGCGCAAATGCCTCGCCGTGTTTCGCACGTCAAAACCGAACGTATCGTTACTTCGGTAATACCAAGATTTTGTTCAATCATCGTTGACAGTTCCTCATCAATCATCGTGCCTGCGGGAATCACCACTTCGCCTGTGTTGGTATCAATCACATCTGAAGCCGTGATGCGTCCTTTTAATCGCTCATGGAATTTGACCTTGTTGCCTGATTCTTCTTCGGCTTGGCGATTAAAGGTAATGCCACGCTTCGTGCCGCAGTCGTGTTCTGTCACGGTTACATCTTGGGCAACATCGTGCAGTCGGCGTGTCAGGTAACCTGCGTCTGCCGTTTTGAGTGATGTATCGGAAAGCCCTTTTCTTGCACCGTGCGTTGAAATGAAGTATTCAAGCACCGATAATCCTTCTTTCAGGTTCGAGATAATTGGGTTCTCGATGATTTCGCCGGGCTGTCCTGACATGGATTTTTGTGGGCGCGCAATCAAGCCGCGCATACCTGTGAGTTGTCGGACTTGCTCGCGCGAGCCACGCGCACCAGAATCAAGCATCATAAAGAGCGGATTGAATCCTTCTCGGTCTTTTTCAAGCGTGTTCAAGGCTTCGTTGGCAACAAGGTTCGTTACATTCTGCCAGACATCGACCACCTTGTTATACTTTTCATTTTCCGTAATGAATCCTCCGCTGTATTCTTTGAGAATGCGGTTGTTCTTGGCTTGTGCTTCTTTGATGAGTTCATCTTTTTTTGCGGGAATGATTGCGTCAGAAAGCGAGACCGAAAGTCCGCCTTTCATGGCGTAAGTGAAGCCCATTTCTTTGAGGTTGTCCAAGAACTCAACAGTTTGCACATTGCCGACGTTTTCAATCACTTTTGCAATCAAGTCGCGCGAATCTTTCTTTTTGATAACGCGGTTGATGAAACCGACCTGTTTCGGAATAATCTGATTAAGCAACACGCGTCCAACCGTTGTAGCCAACATCTTCTTTTGTTTGAGTTGTTCTTTCAACCACTCACGTTTCTTTTCATCTTTAATCATTTCGACAGCACGGTCAATATCCACTTTTTCATCGCGCTTTCCATCGTAGCGGAGGAAGATGCGGGCGTGCAAGTCTACTTCGCCTTCGTTGTAGGCAATAATGACTTCTGACATATCGCCAAAAATTCTGCCTTCGCCTTTTCGCCCTTTTGCTTCTTTGGTGATGTAATAAATTCCAAGCACCATGTCTTGAGATGGCACAGTAACGGGCTTTCCAGTGGCAGGCAAAATGAGGTTGTGCGCAGAAAGCATCAGCGTTATGGCTTCCATTTGCGCTTCCATTGAAAGCGGGATATGAACTGCCATTTGGTCGCCATCAAAGTCAGCATTAAACGCTGTGCAAACAAGCGGGTGGATTTGAATCGCTTTCCCTTCAATCAAAACGGGTTGGAAGGCTTGAATACCCAAACGGTGTAGCGTAGGCGCACGGTTGAGCAATACTGGGTGACCGTCAATAACTTTTTCAAGCACGTCCCAAATCGCAGGGTCTTTGCGGTCAATCATTTTCTTAGCAGATTTGACTGACTTTGCCAATCCACGTTCTACCAAGCGGCGAATGACAAACGGCTGAAAGAGTTCAATCGCCATGTCTTTTGGCAGTCCGCACTGATGAAGTTTGAGTTCAGGTCCGACAACGATAACCGAGCGGCCTGAATAATCCACGCGCTTGCCAAGCAGGTTTTGGCGGAAGCGACCTTGCTTGCCTTTGAGCGCATCGGAGAGCGACTTCAAGGCGCGATTGCTTTCGCCTGATTTTACTGCGTTTGCCTTGCGCGAGTTATCAATCAATGCGTCAACGGCTTCTTGCAACATGCGCTTTTCGTTTCTCAAAATCACTTCGGGTGCTTTGATGTCAATGAGTTTTTTCAAGCGGTTGTTGCGAATAATGACGCGTCGGTAGAGGTCGTTCAAGTCTGATGTCGCAAAGCGTCCGCCTTCAAGTGGCACGAGTGGGCGCAGTTCAGGCGGAATCACAGGAATCACGTCCATCACCATATACTCTGGCTTATTGCCTTCGTAGCGATACGGTTCAGGAGGTTCAAGCGAAAACTCTTCTTTCTTCTTTGTCTCTTTTGGTGCGGGCTCGTAGGAATTGCGGAAGGCTTCAACGACTTTGAGCCGTTTGAGTGCGTCGGCTTTTTTCTGTTCCGAACTGCTTGTTTTTAGGATTTCGCGTAACTTTCTTGCTTCATCATTGAGGTCTAATCTTTTGAGCAACATTTTAATTGCTTCGCCGCCCATCTTGGCAACAAACTTATCGGGGTGGTCGTCATCGAGGTCTTGGTTATCTTCAAACTCTGAAATAATCTTGTAGTATTCATCTTCGGTCAGGCGGTCCATGCGTTGCAAGCCTTGTTTTTCGCCGGGCTTACCTGCATTGATAACCACATACACTTCGTAATAAATGATGCGCTCGAGTTCTTTCGTTGTCAGGTCTAACAGTGCGCCTAATTTGCTTGGCACTGAACGGAAAAACCAAGTATGCACCACAGGCACTGCTAGCGAGATATGCCCCATGCGTTCACGGCGAACAGATTTTGTTGTAACCTCTACGCCGCAACGGTCGCAGACAATGCCTTTATAGCGGACACGCTTATACTTGCCACAATAGCATTCCCAATCTTTGGTTGGTCCGAAAATCTTTTCGCACATCAGCCCATCGCGTTCAGGCTTATAGGAACGGTAGTTGATGGTTTCGGGCTTTAACACTTCGCCACGAGAACGTGCTAAAATGCTTTCGGGCGACGCAATGCTGATTTTTATCTTCGCAAAGTCGCGTTTGATAGATGGTGAGCTTAGAAATGCCATATCGGCTTCTCCCTTCTCTTGAGTTAGTGAGTTGATGTTAATCTGTTGCTGTTACTGTCGCCGTTATTGAAGTCAGCGGTGCTTTCTTTTCGCTTGGAACAAACAGTCCGTTGAAACAAAGACAACGCATTTATTGAATTATTATGGCACTTTGTCATCGATACGAATCTCGAGACCAAGCCCTTGCAATTCTCTCACCAGCACGTTAAATGATTCTGGCACGGAGGGTTCAGGCAGGTTTTGTCCTTTGACAATAGCTTCGTAGGTTCTTGTGCGCCCAATGACGTCATCGGATTTGACCGTGAGCATTTCTTGCAGAATGTTTGCCGCACCATAGGCTTCGAGTGCCCAGACTTCCATTTCTCCAAACCGCTGTCCGCCAAATTGTGCTTTGCCGCCAAGCGGTTGTTGAGTAATGAGCGAGTAGGGTCCTGTGGAGCGTGCGTGAATTTTATCATCAACCAAGTGCGACAGTTTCATCATGTAGATGTAGCCGACTGTTACTTCTTGGTCAAATTTTTCGCCAGTTCGTCCGTCATAGAGGGTAATTTTTCCGTTTGCAGGCAGTCCAGCTTCTTTCAATTTTTCTTCGACTTCTTCGTAGGTTGCACCGTCGAATATCGGGGTTGCGAATTTCACGCCGAGTCTTTCTGCCGCCCAACCGAGTGCGGTTTCAAATAATTGTCCAATGTTCATGCGGCTTGGCACACCAAGCGGATTCAGCACAATATCAACAGGCGTGCCATCTTCCATGAACGGCATGTCTTCAACAGGGACGATTTTTCCGACAACGCCTTTGTTTCCATGTCGCCCTGCCATTTTGTCGCCCACTTGGAGTTTACGCTTTTGAGCCACATACACCTTCGCCAGTTCTTCAATGCCAGGTTGGAGTTCATCGCCGACACTGATTTTATACTTTTCATTCTCTAACTCATCTTGAATTGTCTTCAAGCGGCGGCGATATTCTTCTATCAATCGGCGGACAATGTTATTGGTTTTTGTGGATTCTACGAATCCATTCTCAATATCAAGTTTTTCGAGCCGTGCTATGTTGGCAAAGGGCTCCAAATTTTCTCGGTTGAACTTCGTGCCTTTGCGGATTTCGGTTTCGCCCTTGTTGTTTTTCACGCCGATAGACTCTTTGTCGCCCAAATAATGCACGAGGCGGTCAAGGAACTTGGCTTGCAGTTCTGCTTTGCGTTTATCGAACTCTTTTTCGAGTTTGGCAATGCGGATTTTCGGGTCTTCGGCAAGTTTCTTTTTGCGGCTGAAAAGTTTAGTTTTAATCACTACGCCTTTCATTCCTGGGGGCGCATGAAGCGAGGCATCTTTCACATCGCTTGACTTTTCGCCGAAAATGGCGCGAAGCAACTTTTCTTCAGGTGTTGGGTCAGTTTCCCCTTTCGGCGTGATTTTACCGATAAGAATATCTTTCTCTTTCACTTCTGCGCCAACACGAATAATGCCGTTCTCATCGAGGTTTCGCAACGCTTCTTCGCTGACGTTGTAAATGTCGCGGGTAAACTGCTCTTCGCCGCGCTTGGTATCGCGCACGGTAAGTTCAAATTCATGGATATGAATTGAGGTATAAACATCTTCGGCGACAATGCGCTCTGAAACAACAATAGCATCTTCAAAGTTATATCCGCGCCATGGCATGAACGCCACCAAGACATTTTTGCCGAGTGCTAATTCGCCATGGTCGGTCGATGACCCATCAGCCAGCACATCACCTTTACGAACACGCTGACCTTCCGAGACAATCGGCTTTTGATTGACACAGGTGTCTTGATTTGAGCGGAAAAACTTTGTGAGTTTATAGGTTTTCAGCGTTTCATTGACATCAATGAGCGAGCCTTCTTCTTCATCATCGAGACGTTGGTCGTAGCGAACAGTGATTTCGGTTGCACTGACCGATTCGACCACGCCGTTTCCTTCGGCGATAATCATCGTTCGTGAATCGCGTGCGACTTTTGCTTCGAGACCTGTTCCAACTAACGGGGCTTCGGCTCGCAAGAGTGGAACGGCTTGGCGTTGCATGTTTGACCCCATCAACGCACGATTTGCATCATCATGCTCGAGGAACGGAATTAGTGCGGCTGCCGCACTGACAATTTGATTCGGTGCGACGTCCATGTAGTTAACCTCTTCGGCTTCTACAAGTGGATAGTCGCCGCGTTTGCGGGCTTGAACACGGTCTTCGGCAATCCGTCCGTTCTTATCCAACGGAATCGTTGCTGGCACGGTGATTTTGTTCTCTTCATCTTCTGCCGAAAGATAGACAACTTTGTTTTCAGGCACGCCGTTCTTTACAGGGCGATATGGCGTTTCAATAAATCCTTTTGGATTGATTTCAGCGTAAATGCAGAACGAAGAGATGAGACCGATGTTTGGACCTTCGGGCGTTTCAATCGGGCAGAGTCGACCGTAGTGCGTGTAATGCACGTCGCGCACTTCGAAGCCGGCACGCTCGCGTGTCAATCCGCCTGGACCCAATGCCGAAGTTCTGCGCTTGTTTGTCAATTCCGCAAGCGGGTTCGTTTGGTCCATAAACTGCGACAGTTGGCTGGTGCCGAAGAATGACGCAATCACGCTTGTGACCGTTCTGGCATTTACTAAATCCGACGGCGTAATTTTTTCTGCATCGCGCGCATTAAGTTTTTCCTTGATATTTTTTCCCATTCGGGCAAACCCAACCAAAAACTGCCCTGCCAGTTGTTCGCCAACAGTACGGACACGGCGGTTTGAGAGGTGGTCGACATCATCAACTTCCACTTTTCCATTCAGAAGGCGAATCAAGTAATACATAATTGCCACAATGTCATACTGGGTCAGAACAGTGATTTCTGGATTGACGCCTTCCTTGCCTTTTTCAAAACTGACCGTGCCAATCGTTTCAGAGAGTTTCTCAAAAATCGCTTTGAGTTCTGAATCTTTTTTGACAACCGCCATCAATTCTTTGAACTCGCTCAATAATTTTTTGTTGATGCGGTATCGTCCGACATCGCCCAAGTCATATTTCTTGCTGTTGAAAAAGGTGCGGTCTAGGAGACTTCGTGCCGATTCCAAGTCAGGGGCTTCGTTGGAGCGGAGTTCGCGATAAATTTGCTCTAAGGCTTCTGTCTCTGTTTTGGATTCATCTTTGGCAAGGGTTGTCGTGATGATAGACTTATCTAATGTATCGTCTTTATCGACACGGCTCACCTTGACTTTCTTGACACCGCTTGCTACAAGTAGTTCAATTTCCGATTCTCCGATTATCGTTCCTGCGGGAATTACCTCGCCTGTTTCGGGGTTGATGACATCGTTGGCGAGTTGGCGGTCTAACAGATGCTCGTTGTTTTCAATAGATTTTTTCACATCTAACTCTTCGAGCATATCAAAGAGGCGCAAAATGTCCTCATTTTTCGGAAAGCCGACTGCGCGGAGAAGTGTTGTCGCTAAGAATTTCTTTTTTTGGTCGACATACACATACAGCATGTTGTTGATGTCGGTTTGGAATTCAATCCAAGAGCCGCGCAATGGAACAATTTTTGCCGAATACATTTTCTTTCCGTTGGGGTGCGTGGCTTCGGAGAACACGACGCCCGGCGAGCGATGCAACTGTGCGACAATCACGCGCTCCGCACCATTGATAATAAACGTGCCGCGCTCGGTCATATATGGGATTTTTCCCAAATACACTTCTTGCTCAATCGTTTCTTTCCATTCGGTTTCTTCGGGCTCATCTTTCAGCGAGAGACGAAGTTTCGCTTTTAGCGTAACCTCATATGTAAGTCCGCGCTCAATACATTCTTCAACCGAGTATCGCGGTTTATCGATCGAGTAGCTTTTGTATTCCAACAAATAAAGTCCGCGTGTATCAGTTATAGGAAAACTTTGTCGAAGCACGTTTTCAAGCCCAGTGTTTTGGCGCCGTTCTGGTGGAACATCATCTTGCAAGAAGGCTCTGAATGAGTCTAATTGGACTTTGAGAAGGTCTGGTGGCTCGACGATGTTTGGAAGTTTTGAGAAGGAAATTCTCTCGTTTTTCTTTTTTGCGGTCTTTCTATTCACGATTCCCTCGCTTTTGGAAAGGTTTGGTGTTTTCCTTTTGGGACAGTTCTAAAACAGAACAAGGCAGCCGTCTAAAACCAAT
>Ga0308389_1001056_pt1 | contig 19323 bp, 17 predicted proteins | sample Hotspr2Sample148_FD_202362 | JGI IMG/M metagenome (GOLD analysis project Ga0308389, IMG submission 202362) | Hot spring phototrophic mat microbial communities from Mushroom Spring, Yellowstone National Park, Wyoming, United States - 20040719_148 ... | reverse complement strand
AATAATTATTAAAATTTTATTTCACTTAACACTGCTGAGGAACAAACTTGCATACTTAAACACTGCTGAAAATTAGTACACTGCCACTTTGAAATGGCGGTCGGTGTTGAGCAGCAGGTTATATGGCTTTCTTTCATCTTAACAATACTTGTCCGCCGAAGCTTTAGCGAAGGAGGATCATCTTCTTTGTCTCAGAATAATTTCCGCTAATCATTCTGTAAAAATAAACTCCACTCGGTAAACTCGTTGCATCAAATTCTATTTCATAAGTACCAGCTTGTTTATATTCATTTAATAATGTTTTAATTTCTTTTCCAAGTACATCATAAACATTTATTTGAACAACTTCTGATCTTGGAATTGAAAATTTTATTTTCGTTACTGGATTAAACGGATTTGGATAATTTTGAAATAAAAAATAATCAGTTAACAAACCGCCTTCATCATTAATAGACATAGGATAAGGACTATATAAATATGCTTTACGACCATAAGGTGCACCAATTAAATATTCACGTTTATTCATACTTACTCCTATTCCAAATCCATCATGATAAATTGAATCGCTGGGTTCAAATGTATATGATAAATTAAAATCATCATTATTCTGTATATACAAATATGCTCTGGCAGTTCTAACCCCATTTTGCACAGCACCAGGTGCGCCAATAAGTATTGAATCACCTTCTACAAATATTGAATAACCAAAATAATCTCTAATTACGTTTATAGGTGAAATAATTTTTTTTAAATATTCCCACCGGCTATTCTTAATTTTATATACATAAACAGAACCACCGCTTTGAGTTGAACCGCTGCCAGGTGCACCTATAAAAAGATAATCTTCTTTGCTTTTTATAGAACTACCAAAATAGGGAAATGCTTCTCCAAGATCAGGAGTTAATATTTGTTTTACTTCCCAAAGTGAATCTGATTTATTTAGTACATAAACATTACCGGCGAATAAACCAGCATCATTACTATCTTGAGGTGCACTAATAAACAGATGATTATACTTAGAATTAGTTTCTATTTTATATCCAAAATGTGCATACTCTTTCATTATATCGGGGTATATTTTCTGGGATTTTTCCCATATACCATCATTACTCTTTTTATAAACATAAACTGAACCCGAACCTTCTACAAATCTGCTATCAGATCTTGCTCCGACAAACAATTCATCATTATACTCTTGAATACTAATGCCAAATCCACTTAAATAAATCAGCGTGTCAGGCACAAGTTTTTGTGTTTGGGTCCATTCATTGTCTTCATACTTATAAACATAAACAGAGCCTCTATTTCCGAAAGCACCTACATATAAATATTTTTTTGATAGATGTGGAACACCAAAAAAATCATTTGGCTGTCCATCGTCTGGAAATATTCTTTCTTTAAAAGACCAATTACTATCATTGTAAGAATAATAATATAAAGAACCAGATGAATTTCCGTTAATATTATCTTGGTGTGCACTAATAAACATTAATGTATCGGTTATTATAACGAAATAACCGAAATTACCACCATTATCTAAAGGATAAAAAATATTTTCATAAAGGGGCTGAGATTTCGTTGTACTAAAGCAAAAAATGATAATAATAAAATATTTAATCATTCCAACCTCTAGGCAAAATACCCTCAATCCACTTTTATGGATTGAGGGTAAGTTAAAAATTATTTTTATTTCTGCAGTATAAGTTTCTTTGACATTATGAACGTTGCTGTCTTCATACTATAAAAATAAATTCCGCTTGAAAGTTTTTCACCGTAATTATTATCACCTTCCCAATCTACATAATGTATCCCGGGAGTTTTAATCTCATTTACTAAAGTTTTTACTTCATTGCCAAGCACATCAAAAATCTTTAAGCTGACAAATTCAGTCTCCTTTATCTGATATCCAATGGAAGTTGAAGGATTAAACGGGTTCGGGTAGTTTTGGAATAATTGATAATCTAAAGCTATATCAGAATTTAATGAACCGGAGTTTTCTTTGTAAAAGCCAGAAGTACTTATTGAGACAACGTTCGTGAAATCAGAATGACTTTGATTATTGAAAGCCTGGACTTTATATTCTGCAACTAAACCACTGCCAATGGCTAATCCTTCGTGCCGGTGAACAGGAGAATTGACCATAAGTTTAATTCTTTCTTTATCTTCATTTTCAACTCTCAAACCAAAATAAATTCCAGTTATTTTTTCGATTGTAACAGTATCATATCTATCAATTACACGATATTCTCTTTCATATGCCCAATGATTGATTTTACTTTTTAATACATCAATTGGTGATGGTGACAAATCAAAGTTTAATTCAGGGATATTTTTTCCATACTTAACTTTGTATAAATTGGAATAGTGATCGGGATTTACAGTAATTTCTATAGCAATACCTTTATGATGATTTGCATAATGTGACCAGAGGAGAATTGGGTGAAATGTGTTAGAAAATGAGCAAATCTTTAATTCATTTTTTTCATTGATAAATTGTCGAATTCTTTCTTTATATGGTAGCTCTGTGTCATAAATTATATAATGGAAGAATCCTTCCATAGGATCATTTAATTCCTTCCATCTTGCCAAATGAAATCTACTGTTAAAAAGTATATCTCGAATTCTTTCAATCTTCTCTAAAGATCTAAACTTATATAATTTCATAAAAGGGTCACCAACTTAATTTTTGTTTTTTCAGCCAATCCTTAGCATTACTGTCACCTAATCTTGCAGCAATTTTCATATATTCTATTGATTTCGTTTTATCAATATTCTGATAAGAAATGCCGAATGCATAATGCAAACCTTCATAATTTGGATTCCTCTGCGATAACATTTCTAAATAATTTATTGCGGTGTTATAATCTTTCTTATTTATATAACAGTATGCAATCTTGAAATATGAATCAAGTAGAGCCGGATCACGATTAATTTCTCTTTTTATGTAGTTAATTGCTTCATCAATGTCGCCCTTTCTATAATATAATTCACCTAAGTTTAAGTAAATGCGAGTATAATTATCATTAATCGAAATTCCCTTTTTATAAAATTTGATACCTTCATCTAATTCGTTTTTTCTAAAGCCATATGTTGCACCTAATCTATAGTAAGGTAAGGCAAAATTTGGATTTATATTTATAGCTTTTTGATAAAATTCAATCGCTTTTTCAGAAACAGGCATCATACCACGTTCCAACAACTTAAAAAATTCGTTGATATTAATTATATTTGAATACCTTTGCTGATGTGCATCTCCTAAATATACTAGTGCTTCGGGATCATCTGGTTTATACTTTAATGACTTGTTAAGATAATCGATCGCGGAATTGTAATTATCTCCTTCCATTTCCAAGTATGCACGTCCGATAAGCAGATAAGCTTCAGAATTTTGATAATTTTCTTTTAGTGCTTTCTTAAAATATTCTATTGCTGTTTTATAATCTTTCTTATCAAAAGCTGATTTCCCCTTATTCAATTCTTGCTTTTCAATATTAGTGCAACCAAAAAATAATATGAGGATAAAAAACAAAGCGGTTGATAATCTTTCCTTTTTCATATCTAACATCTTCCTTATTTAGTTGCCTAACGACGTTGCTGATAAGCGGCGCCCCAGAACAGGAACACCGAATAACAGCAACTACTTTTTATTTACTAAAAAATTTATTTAACAGAACAACTTTAAACAAGAATATTTACACGGAACTACTAAGCCAATAATCTGTAAAATACCGAATGCGAAAACGGCGTCCGCTTGATTGGCGGGTTATGTGCGTTTATAATGGTTTATATTTACCCTTAATAATGAATTTATTGTCTGGTAACGTTAATAAAGTTTTAAATGTATCATAAATTGCTTGATATTTATATTCAGATAAAATCGCTGGAATATTATTACCAAATGGTTCTATAACAGGGAAAATAATTTCAGATGTTTGTGGTCTGAATGTAATTCCTGGGCGATAATCAAATTTTCCATCAGCACCAAGACTTCCATCGGCGTTTAGTTTATCCAAACCGAATAATTCTAATAACCTTACATTATTTATTAAATTTGATTCTGTTCCATCTGCCCTTTTAAGATAAATATCCAAATCTAAATCAGTGACTTGACCGATGTATGGTTTAATCTGATAATGGTTTTTCAATTTTAGTTTCCAAGCAGAAACCATTTGTGGTAAAAGATTTCTTGGTTTAATTAATTTCAAGACTGCTATAGAATCTGAATTACTTATCAAATCAGTGAAAAATTCCCCATAAATTAAATCGTCAGTTGGTGAAGAACTATCATTTTCAATTTTATAAGCCACTGCGATTTCATCCTGAACAGTAATAGGATAAATAAAGGTAATATAACCAGTCAAGCTATGAAAAATATAATCACGACCTTCATACAATAATCTGAAGCGTCCGACTGATTTTGATCCAGCAATAGGATTGGAAATATTTCTCAATGAATCAGAGTATTTTTGTGATATTGTTCTTGATGGTAAATTAACATAAGCGCAGGCTAGAATTGAGTTTTGATATGAAGTACTTATTGATAGATAAACTTCAATATCTTTCACAGAATATTTAGGTAGAAATAATGATGGAATATTTCCGTGATACAAATTAAACATATTCAATTCTGAGCTTGTATCAGTGTATACTTCATCAATAAAATAATTATTATCGGAATAGTCTAAGAAACTAATTTCAAACGACACTCTGTCGTCAATTGGTGGTGAAACAGGATCACATTCTTTATCATTGCAACCGATAAAAAAAACTACAAATAAAACGGAGAAAATTACTGAGTATCTCATATTACACCTTTCTAGTTTAATTGAAAGTAGAAAAGGTAAAAACAAACATATAAACCCCTTCCTAAATGTTTAGCACATAACGACGTTGCCGATAACCCGCCGCCCAGAATAGCAATGCAGATTAAAACGACAAAGCCAAAGATTATGCAAACTGCACTTATCCGTCAGCTGACGGATTCTTCGCAAGTGCAGTTTGCAGCAATGTTATTTAACAGAACAACTTTGAACAACAAACTTGAAACGGAACAACCAACCCAAGAATTTTAGAAAACCCGAATGCGAAATGGCGGTCGGGTTGATTGGCTGGTTATATTTCTTCCTCATACATTATCAGCAATAAGTTGATTTAATTCCAATAGAATTTGACCTTCTCTTTTTTGTGAATGATTTTCAATAATGAATTTGTAATCTTTATAATAAAGTTTGTAGTATTGATAAAGACTAGTGAGTAGCGATATTCTTTCATATGCAAGACCTTGTTTTAAAAGGAGATCTATTAATGCGCTAACAAGTCCTTTATCATCATTAATTCGGTATGTAAAAACAAATTTTCCTTTTAAATTTTCACCTAAATCAGCAAGTTGAGAAATGTAATCAACAAAATTTTTTATTTGAGTTTCATTTAGCTTTACTGTTCCAGAGCTACTTCTAATTATACTCTTAATTTCTTTAAATATAATTTTGGCAGACTCTTCGTTTTTTACTTCGCGCATACTTTCCCTAAAAGATTTTTCAGGAACAGATGATTCATAGAAGATTGGGTTAGGTTTACTGCGAGAATAATCTAAAAATCTATTTAAAAATTCTTTGCGTAATGATAATACATTAGTTTCATCACTTTTAATATCATTTGTGTTCTGATCGGGAATACTTGTTGCGCTAGTTGTAAAAATTTGGGTTGGAATACCTACTATGGTAGCGTTTATTAAATTTGACAAATATTTATCTTGTCTCGCGATGGTTTTTATTCTTTTAAAAAATTTGTTTCTTTTTAATAGTGATGTTCCAGCAAAGATAGTGGAAAGTAAATCAATAAGTTTTTTCTTATGTCCAGTTAAAATTGATTCGGAAATTAATTCTAAAGTATCTTGAGAAAATATGTTCTCAATTTGACTAAAAAATATATCTGAAAAATTTGATGGAGCTTCACCATATTGTCGCCGTGGTAGGACGATGAAGTCAAGATGCAAGCGATCGATAAAAGAAATAAAATCGTTAAAAATAGTTGAATCGTTAAAGATATTTTGCTTAGAAGTTTCATCTTTTTGAATAGAATACTTTTTAGGGAGATTTATAAGCAAATAACTGTAAGCATTATAAATATCGATAAATCTTGAATATTCCGATTTACCAGAAATATCTGGGTGATATTTTTTTGCAAGCTCACGAAATGCGGACTTAACTTGCTGCAAAGTATAATCTGGTAAATATATTTCAAGAATATTATAGGCTTCCGAAATAGTCATTGCTATTATCCTCAAAAAAATCATCTGGTCTAAATGAGCTTCTACAAGCTTTTGGAGCTATGACACAAACTAATCCCTCATTACAGTAGTACCTAGCATTATATTGAAGAATCGGTTCTTTACTAAAACTACCCCAACGATGTTCATAAATTTTTAATGTTGGATGGGGGAAAGTATTTAGTATTTCATCATCTGTTGAAATTGAATCGGGTATTTCACTTTCATTTGCATAAATTAAAAGATAAGCAGGCGTTATTATGAGGCTCTGAAAAGAAAAACCATATTGTTGTTCTAAATTCTCACCAAATATACTTTGCCTAATTTCTTTGTAGCCTGTATTAATTTCTTCTATATCTCTTTCGACTTTATCTATAGAATACCATATGATTCGCATAGTATCATTCTCGATTTCAATACCAGAAATATGATCAGCATTAAAGCCATCAGGTAAATCTAATATAATTGTATTCCCACATTCTTTTATGAACTGTTTTATTATTTCAAATGCTGTATCTATATCATTTATTTGTTTAATTGGTGGTAAATCATTTTTAACAATCTTTGTAGCTAATACCCAAAAATCGTGTAAACCTAATTCCACAAAATAATTTTCTCGGTTTAAAAATCCTTTGTCACTATTATTTATTAAATACCTCTTCATAGAAATATAACAGCGTTGTGCCTAAGCCGAAGCCCAGAACAACAATGCCACATTTATTAAATAACATATTAATTAGAACAAACCTTCATTTACAAACTACGCCGAATAATAAAGCAGAAACGGAACTACAAACTTTTAAATTGCACAAAAGCCGAGTGCGAAAATGCTTTCGGCTTGAGGCACGGGTTATACACCTTCTTGAAATAACTCTAATGGATTAATTTTAAATTGCAACATTTGAGATGATGGTCTTCCCCCATCACCACCTTTTCTTTGCATTCCAATTTTACCAATCGCTAAGCTTCCTTGTTTGGTTATTCTTACCTCACCATTTCCATAAAAATTTAAGACGAAGTTTATATCTTTTATAATCCATTTGGGGTTCTCATTTGGTATCTTCCAAACTACCATAAACCAATCTGCTGAGAATTCATCGTTGCCTTTTAGCAAATCTGAAACAATTAAAAATTTATTTTTAGAAAAAAACTCAACTACTTTTTTTTGAATCTTTTCAGACATTTCTGTTAGAAGCATTCTGCGTGGATCCTTCAAGCCTTTTACTGAAGTCTTAGTTTTTCCAGTAAAAAGCTTTAAAGCTTCAGTTACATCTGAAGGTATATTCCACATTTCAGCATATTTATCTATTTCTCTTTTATCAATCTGATTAAAACCAGTTGAAGTTGTAACTAGCTTTAAAGAAATATTTTCTAATCCAATTGCTTTTTTCAATTTTATAGAAACTTGTACTTGAACGTCAGCTTTATGATGTCCAGGAACTTTAACAGCAGTCACAGATTCTATTTCTTTAACCCAAATTATGCAATAAAGGTAAAGGAATAAGGATAAATTAAGAAAAATAAATAAATTAGGCAGAAAAAACGGAGCACAAAAAAAATGAAGAGCATCAGATATGAATTTGTAGAAAAACCAGTAACCGCTTGGGGTGGAATGAGAATGATGAAGGAGCTTATAGACAGAACAGGCATAAAGGAATTTATGGAAAAACTACCATTGCCAAAGCCGGGATCAAATCGTGGGTATTCACCAATTCAGATAGTAGAAAGTTTCTGGGTAAGCATATGGATAGGCGCCAGCAGATTTGCCCACAGTGGCTGGCTGAGATACGACAAAGTATTAAAAGATATATTTGGATGGAAAGAAGCACCATCTCAAAGTACATACAGCAGGTTTTTCGGTAAGTTCAGTTGGAAGTTAAATAATGAAATATTCACAGCACTTCAGCAATGGTTTATAGAAAGCATAAAAATAGAAGCAATCACATTAGATTTGGATAGTACAGTACTGACACGCTACGGAGATCAAGAAGGAAGTAAAGTTGGATACAATCCACAGAAGCCGGGCAGAGCATCTCATCATCCGCTGATAGCATTTATGGCAGAGACAAGAATGGTAATAAACGCATGGTTAAGACCGGGTAATACGGTTGCATTGAGTAACATCGAAGGGTTTTTAGAGGAGACCTTGAAGATACTATCAAATATAAAGATAGGCTTAATAAGGGCAGATAGTGGGTTTTATGCTGATAAATTCCTTAGATATTTTGAACGACGAGAGATAAATTACATAGTTTCAGTTAAACTATATAAGCCTATAAGACATATGTTGGAAGGGCTTTCTGGATGGATAAACTTAAAAGATGGAATACAAATAAAAGAACTAAGATACAGAGCAGCAGGCTGGAAAGAGGAAAGAAGATTTATAATAGTCAGAAAAAACATAGAGAAGTTTCCAAAGGCCACAGGGAAATTATTATTGTTCGATGAAAGTCAATTACCGCCAATATATCGGTATAGTGTATTTGTTACGAATTTAGATTTACCAGCCGAACAAATATGGAATATGTACAAAGACAGAGGAGATAGTGAAAACAGGATAAAAGAACTAAAGTATGATTTTGCCATAGATGGGTTCTGTATGAAGAAGTTTTGGGCAACTGAAGCATCATTCAGAATGATAATGGTTGCATATAATTTAATGAGTTTATTCAGGCAGATGGTTCTGCAAGAGAACAGACAGTCAACACTTAACACAATAAAGTTCAAATGCTTTGCATTAGGAAGTTGGATAGTAAAAAGTTCCAGAGAAAAAGTCTTAAAGATATCAACAGCAGGAAGAAAACGGCTTTGGTTGGAGGGATTGTTCTCAAAAGTTAACGAGTTATCTCCCCCTTATTTATTTTCTAATGCATAATTTGGGTTTAATTTTATAATCCATAGCAATCAACCAATCTTGAGCATCTAAATCATTTTCCCAATTATTAAACTTTAATACTACATCATCCTCATTTTCAAATCCGCTTTTAGCTGTTTTTGATCCTAAACTTACTAAGTCTCTTTTCATCTTTTATCCGCAATTATTTCAAAATTATTTTCTTGAAAAATATCACTTTGATTGATTTTTACTTTTTCCTTTATTCTTTCTAGAAAATCAGGATTTATCTCAATACCAACACAATTACGTTCTAGTTCATTTGCGGCTTTCATAGTAGTCCCACTGCCTAAAAATGGGTCTAAAATCCAGTCGTTCCAATAACTAAACATTTGAATTAATCTTTTTGGTAGCTCAACTGGGAATGCTGCGCTATGTTTGTCTTCAACTCCATTTATATCATTCCAGATTGCATCTCTAAACTTTCTAAATTCTTCAATACTTACTTTTGATTTTTCTTTTATTTCTTTTGATACAGTTCTATTACCAATTTTTCTAAAGATATGAATTGGTTCAACTGCATTAGAAATCATAAAATTGGTCGGATAAGGGTAACTACCAAACAAAACAGATCCATCTCTCGATGTAGTTTTCTGCCAATAAATAGTTCCCATAAATCTTAATTGTTCAATTTTATTTAGCTGTTCCCAAAGTAACATAGATATATTTGCTGTAGTTTTACGTTTCTCATCTGGTTCATTATAATAAACATTCGCTATGTTCAGAGCTATTTTTCCATCAGGTAAAAGAGTTCTAACAACTTCTTTCCAAATAGGATTTAGCTTTTCTAAATATTCATCCAATGTATCATAAAATCCTATTTGTTCTTTGTGCCCGTAATCTCGAACATTCCAATAAGGTGGAGAGGTAACCATAAGTTGAAAAAAATTAGAGGGAAGTTTTTTTAACACTTCATAGCTATCACCAATATAAATTTTATTTTCCATTACAATCCTTTTTTATTTCATTTTTTCTTTTTACAAATCTAAGAAATCTTACAGAAAGAGGGTAACTTTTTTATGGTGTATAACGGCGTTGTTTTTAAGCCGCCGCCCAACACAGCAATGCAGCTTAACTTACCAATGCCAACAATTATTAAAAACTTATTTAACAGATCAAACTTGAACAGTAACTTCGTTTTGTCAACCTAACTTGAAAAACAGTAACCGACCGTATCGAAGATGCGGTTGGCTTGAAGAACGGGTTAGGCTATTGATTTAACTTTTATGCCAACTTATTATTTGCCACTTATTGTTTTCGCTATTCTTAAATAAGATTGTATGCCAACTTATCTTGGTGTTATCTGCAGACTTTGTTTCTAAAACCATATACGCTTCTTTAAGGTTATCAGGCAGCCATAAACGAACAAATCCAACTCTAATTTCTTTATCTTCAACGAACATTTCTTTTTTTGATTGATTGCCCAATACTTCGAATATACTTTCGTAAGTATTATTATTGATTACATATGCTTCAGGGGAAATATTGTCTCTGAATTCAGCAATCTCTTTCCCTTGCAATATTGATGTTATTATTGGAATTAGTTGTTCAATTAGTTCTGTATTATTTATCTTATTGCTATCATCTCCACTTCTCGGTGAAGAATACACAATTAAAGGAAACAATACGATCAAAATTATTGCTGTCCGTTTCATACTTACCTCATTTTGTTTTGTTGTGTTGTGATTTATTTACCATTCTAAAAGGAATGGAATAAAGTGGTAAAGTATTTCTCATATTATTTCCTTTAATAAATAAATATTTATAATTACAAATATATTTTTTACAGCCTAACGACGTTGTTTTTAAGCCGCCGCCCAAAACAGCAATGTTGCTTAACTTACCAACGCCAATAATTAATAAAAACTTTTTTAACAGAACAAACTTGAACAAAAACCTTGCCTTTATAACCTAACTTGAAAAACAGTAACCGACCGTATCGAAGATGCGGTCGGCTTGAAGAACGGGTTAGGCATAAATTATTTATAACAGGAGGAGACTTATCATCTCCTCCCCAAGATCCTAACGCTTTTGGCGAAGAATCTCTGTTAAGATTGCCACCGCCGCAGCAATTAGGACGCGTGGTATATCCAGCTTCATTTTATCACCTCCTTTCGGTTTCATATCCCGAATAAGATGATTAGAACGGATATACCATAAATTATTTTATGGATTTAACCATTCACTGTCTGGTCGTGTTATTAATCTTGCATCAATATAAGCCATATCCATAGAGAGTACTGTTTTAATTTTATAAATATTTCCATCCTTATCTTTATATGCGACCAAAGCTAAATCCGCAATTGAATCACTGGTAATATTGAGTGGAAGTAATAGCTGTATCTTTCCTTCGTACCAATGTGGTATCGCAATTTTATAGTTTCTTAAAATTTTCTCTTTAAGTAATTCAACAGAACCTTTAATTGAAGATATTGCAAGAAATCTATTTCCTTTCAAAACTTCTGGTAATCTTTCTTGGTTGTTATCAAATATATGTTCATAATTTACTTCAATATTCAATTTTGTATCAAATACAAGGTCGCTTGCATCATTAATATATGTTGCAATTTCTGGGAGAGGTTGAAAATCCTTTAGTTTGTCAGAGTAAGAATCCGCGAAACAAAAAAGTGTCCAATCTGTTTGACCTTTAGCTTCTGAATCTGGATTCTTATAAAAAGTTGCATAGATGTCCTTTTCATTAATTGTCTGCAAACCAGTATTAAAACAAGCGCGTTTATTATCTTTTGAATATGTTATAAAATTGAGTTCTTGACATCGGAGAAATGTATAGTTTAAGTAGTTCCACAATATTGGGTAGTTTATCCCATCTTTTTTGAATTGGGGGGAGGAAAAATTCCACTTTTCAGGTTTTGCCATTTTTGCTAACCTTTCAAAAGGAGTTTCCCAAGTTTCACCCAAAGCAGAATTGAATAAAAAATAAGAAAATATCTCAGAAGTTGGTTGATCCTTATAGCGACTGTAGAGTGATTTATAAACTTTCATATTATTATTTCCCTTTTTGTTTTATGCCTAACGGCGTTGTTTTTAAGCCGCCGCCCATTACAGCAATGCCGCTTTAAAAAACTAACGCCGATGATTTTATAAATACTTTTTTATTGTAACCTACCTTAAAGAGCAATTAACTTTTGCAACACATTTTTTTAACCACACAAATGCCGCTACGTTTAAAGCGGTCGGCTTGGAAAACTGGTTAGGCATTTTTTTACGAGTATATGATTTTAAACACAATATTTACTGCGTTTAACACAAGAAATAAAATGACTGCAATAAATATTGATGACTTACTTTCAGAAAACTGATATATCTTTGTAAAACCACTGAACAAGATTAGTATTGTGTATGTTAAGCCAAAACTTAGGTAAGCAAAAAAGCCCCATACATACGAAACATCTACAAGACTACTGACAAAAATAAGGATACTAAATGGCAACAAGGATAGACCAGTGATAAGAATGTCGCTGTTGATTGTTCCTTTTCCATTGAACATTCCACGTGATACTGCTAAAGAAACAAAAACAATAGCCAGCATAAATAGAATAGATAATACACCACTAAGAAAAGGTGAGTTTGCCAAGATAAAACCAATGACAAATAATATAACAGTAATAACCATGAACAGAATTCCGACACTGAGAGATTTGGCTTCGCCCAACTTTAAATAGACATTAGCAAGTCCACCAACAGGGTCAGACATAAAAGATTTTGATACTTCAAGTGCATCTTTTGAAGCTTCCGACACTTGTTGAGCAGAGATTTTTACGTTTGTTACTTCATGTTGAGATTGAGAAGTTGTATTTGGGAGAGAAGCGTTGTTCTGTTGGATTTTGTCTTTACTAAAAAGAAAAATCAATCCAATAATCAATAATATCAAACCCACAACGCCAACGATGATTGTAACGGTTTCATATTTTTCAAAAGGAGGAGACCATGAATGAAGTTGTCCAGCAATGCTAGTCATTCTCGTTACCGTCCATATTATTAGACCTAGAGATAATACTGAAAAAATAATTCCGAAGATTTTTTTTGCGCTCATTTTTTCTCCTTGTTAATTTTTGAGAGTGTATAGTTACTTAACTTTCCTATATAAAATCTTTCCCAAACCACCGGATTTCTGTTCGGTAGTAGATTATTTGTTAAACAAAAGATATGCAGTGTTGGCTTTTGAATTATATAAACAAATAGCATCTTTAACACTCTGAATCGTCATTGATTTTCCGGAATCTGCTTTGAGCTCGATATCGTCATTAATAAATTTATAATTTCCTTTTACGACTCCAGAATGGTAGCTGTTGTCATTCCAATTTTCCGGCCAAAAAATTTCGAACCCAGGAATTCCTCCAGATGAATATTGCAATTGTCCTTGATGCCAATAGCTTTGTGATTCAAAGTGATATTCAAACGTTCCATCTTTTTTGAATGTTAATACATAGTTACCCCAAAAACGATTGTAACTATCAATTTCGGAATTGGCCTCAAATGTAAAGCTACCTTGTTCCTTATCGGTAATTGCAATTAGATAGTAAAATGAGGTTTCAACAAAATAACTGAAGGCCTTACAATCAAATTGTTCAAACACTTGGATTTCCCCATTAGGGAGAGTAATTTCAATTTTGGGGGAATTTTCTGTCTCAGAAATTGCCCACTTTGCATCAAATATTTTATTGCCCACATCAATGCGAGCTATACCGCCTTCTTTTAGATCGAGGCTTCCTTTGTCACCCACATAAGTTCCGATGACTTTAGACCCCTTTGATGCGCATCCTATAAAAAAGACTGAAGTTGCGATAGAAATAAAAAATAAAAACCGAATAAATCGTTTTGTTTTCATCAGGTTCTCCTTTTTAATGTTATGAATTTATAGAAAGACATTTTCGAATGTTCGTTGGACGAAATGCCTAACGCTCGGCTTCAGCGGCGGCGCGGAGCGCCGTCCGCTGCAAGCCGTTGTTAGGCCTGATTTCTATTGCTACTAGGTCGATTGAGGAGACTTCTTGGCGTCCTCCTGTGACCCCAAGAAACCAAGAAGCGCCCCCAATCCCAGCAAGACCACTGGAATCAAGCTGAAGAAGTTGAACCCTAGAATCAGCACGAAACCAATCGCGCCAATTGCCATTAGGGCTGCGCCGATGACGGGTTTTGCCTTGACCATACCCGCCCCTATCAACGCTGCGATTGGCAGGGCAATACTTAGAAGCTTCAGCAGCCCTGCTCCTTCCGCCCCGCCGGCAAGACTTGCCAGGCCGTATCCGAGCAGCCCATACAGGAGAGCCACCAAGCCTCCGATGATTCCCAAAACAAGCGCGCCCGTTTTCATTGTCGTCCTCCTTACTCGCCGTCGGTTTGTTTGTCAGACCTTCACGTGACGGCTTCCGTGTAGGCCTAACTATTAATTATACTGCATAGATTTATTGAATAGTGAACAATATCCTGCGTGCAGTTGCAGGATATTATTCCAATAGCTTTGTTTTTGCGTAAAATTCTTAATATTTAAAAATAGCATCTGCATAATATTATTCTTCATACATTTCAGTCTAACGGACTCTTAACTCCAAGTCCTCTATTCAAAACGTGTGTATATATCATAGTAGTCTTGACAGATTGATGACCTAGTAATTCTTGTATAGTTCTAATGTCATACCCATTTTCAAGTAAATGTGTAGCAAAACTGTGACGAAATGTATGTGGACTACCTTGCTTTATTATACCGGCTTTTTTTATAGCGTCTTTTACTGCTCGTTGAATAGTACTTTCGTGTATATGCCATCTAATTATTTTCCCGCTCTCTTTATGCTTTATATACTTGTCTGTTGGGAATGCATATTGCCACCCGAATTCTTTTGCAGCATTTGGATATTTTTTATCTAATGCATACGGAAGTATTGTTTCACCTTTCCCTTTACTTAAATCTTTTTTGTGTTGTTTATAAACTTCATTTAAATGCTTTTTCAGTTCTGGAATTATTGATGAAGGTAAAACAGTATGTCTGTCTTTTTCCCCTTTACCATCTCTAATAATAATCTGTTTATATTCAAAATCAATATCTTTTATTCTGAGACTTAAAGCTTCGGACAATCTTAAGCCACTACCATATAAAAGTGAAACAATCAGCTTTGGTGTTCCATTTAAATGTTCAAAAATCTTTGTTGTTTCATTCCTTGAAAATACTACTGGCAGATGCTTTATTCTTGTTGCGTGTTTTATATCATCCAGCCATCCAACATTCTTATTCAAAATATTTTTATACAGATACAATATTGCCTGCAATGCTTGATTTTGCGTTGATGAAGAAACATTCTGTTCAACAGCAAGATGATTGATGAACTTCTGTATCTCATCTTTGCCCATTTCATTCGGATGTCTTTTCTTGTGGAAAAGAATAAATCTTTTTATCCATCCGATATATGCTTCTTCTGTTTTTTTGCTATAATGGTTTACTCGTAATTTTGTTCTGACTTTCTCGAGAAGTTTTGGTTTGGCGTATTCATTTTGTTCTGCAGGTTTGATCAGGTAAGCGCATTTTGTATTGGAAAGTTTTTTGTTTATTTCAAACAATTATAATTTCCTCAAATTTCCATAAGCAAAATATGAGTTTAAATATTTATTGTCAAGAAACTATCTAAAATATTTTTATAAAAAAATAGCTACGATTAAAACTGATGTTATCTGGTATTTTGAGGCACTAATAATATTCCAAAATTGTAAATCTTAACTTCCATTTTTATTTGGCACACTAATAATAAAAAATACAAGTTATTCCACGATTTTTACCTGAACGGAAGTAAAAAACTTTGTGCCGGGCTCAAAGCCTAAGACACAAACCTTCTCTTCCGCAAAAGTAATAAATTTATCCTATATTTCAAAGAACTTTTTACACTTTAAACATACAAGTCTCCAAGACACAAAGGAAAAACTCAATGGCATAGCACTGAAATAATTTGATAAAAAAATCAATGGTTGTTCAATTGAATACAAATGTGTACTAAATTAGTGATGTAAAGAAAATTAAAATTTTATAGAAAAAGGAATAAAATGAAAAGTATCTTATTTACAATATTATTTTTATCAGTTAATCTTTTTGCTCAATATACTACGCCGAATAGCTCTGTTGTATGGACTCTTGATAGTCTTGTCCAATATTCTGCAGGACTTGTAACTGGCAGTTTTCCAAATTATACAATCAGTGGGAAAATCACTGTTTCTACTAATGATAGAATAATTATTCCCGCAGGTTCACGAGTTACATTTAGTGCCATAAATGGTGGGTTTGATGTAAATGGAATTTTCCAAGCAATGGGAACACCCACTGACTCAATAATTTTTACAGCCACTGTCCCAGATTCTCAAGGATATTATGAAGGATTTAGATTTAACGCTAATCCACAATCAAATCAATCAATAATTAAATATGCAAGAATATTCTACGCTGACTACGGAATGCGATGCGTTGATGCAAGTCCTGAATTGAGCAATTCATATTTGTTTAAATGTTTAAGAGGTGTTCAGCTTTCAACTTCAAATGCAATAATAAAAAATAATGTGATTGAAAGAAGTTATGAATATGGTATTACTATGACTTTAAGTTCCTCACCATTGATTGAAGGCAATCATCTGATTAAAAATAATACACGGGCAACTTCAGCAATGAATCAGATTAATATTGGATTGCAGGGAAACAATTCTCCGATAATCAGGGACAACATTATTGAAGGAGGAGAAAGTATTCCAACTGGTGGAATTTCATTATGGGTAAATGGTTCAACAGCATTTTCAAATTCAATTATTGAAGGAAATACAATTTTCAATAACAGTTTTGGTATTACGCTTTACAGCACTTCAAACGGAATAATTAATACAATTGTAAGAAATAATACTATTTATAACAACAGAATTAACCCTAACACTCAAACCTCAGGAAGCGGAATCAATATCAACGGCAGTCCATTTAATCAACCACTGATTAAGAACAACAGGATTTATAATAATTGGTGGGGAATCACCATTCAAAATGGAACAACAGTTCAAGCGGGTCCTCAACCCAAAATTGGAAATGTTGAGAACACAGATACAACCGATGATGGTCAGAACATTATTTACAACAATGCACAAGGTAGTAATGTCTATGACCTTTATAACAATTGCACTAATGATATTTTTGCTCAAAATAATGATTGGGGAGTTTATGATTCAGTTTCAATTGAGCAAAATATTTACCACAAAGTTGATAATCCTCAGCACGGATTAGTAAAATTTGTTCCTTTTAGTTTGCAAATACCTGTTGAATTTGTTTCTTTTAATTATGTATTATTTGGAAATAATGTAGAACTAAACTGGGTTACAGCCACCGAAACGAATAATAGTGGTTTTGAGGTTCAAAGATTTTATCAAGGAAAATGGGAAGCAATTGGTTTTGTTGTTGGTAACGGCACCACTTCTCAAATTTCAGAATTCAGATTCGTTGATGGAAATCTTTCAGAAGGAAAATATTATTACCGCTTGAAGCAAATTGATTTTGATGGAAAGTTTAAGTTTAGTAAACAAATTGAAGTAGATATTTTAAATCCAAAAGATTTTATTCTTTACCAGAACTATCCCAATCCATTTAATCCCAGCACCACTATCAGTTGGCAGTCTCCAGTTAGTGGTCATCATACAATCAAATTATTTGATGTTTTAGGAAGAGAAATAGAAACAATAGTTGATGGCTATTATGAAGCAGGTAAACATTCTACATTATACATTGTACATTCTACATTACCTTCTGGAGTTTATTTCTTTCAACTTATTGCAGAGAATTTTGTTGAAACAAAGAAGATGATATTGATGCGGTAAGAATTATTAAATAAGCCCCTCATCAATCGAGGGACATTTTTGTCAGTGTAAATCTGTTGTATCTGTGTCATCTGCGGGCAAATAAACTTCAGCCACGAATTACTCGAATTAAAACAAATAATCCGTTTAAATCCGTTGTATCAGTTCGATCAGTGTTTTATTTTTACCATTGTTTGTTTACAAAACCGAGACGGTTTTCTTACCTTTTTGATCTGGTTTTATTTTTCAGAAAAAATTATGTTTATACATCACTCTAAAAAATTTATGATTAAACCAATGAAACTAAATATTAATTCTATTTCACCATTTATAAACTTTAACTTAATCTCAAACTTTCTCTTTCTCTTTCTCTTACTCTTACTCTCAGGCTGTAAGCAACCAACACAGCCAAAGTTAGAGCCGAAAGCAGAGTTAAAACTTACACTTGAAGATGTAAGCTGCACAGAAGCGTGGATACAGCTAACAACAACCAATCTCCAACTGCCAGCTACACTTACGCTGTATAAAAACAATGTAGCACAGAATAATATTCTGTGCTACGGGGACACATTGCTGTACATTGATTCTCTGTTACCTAATCAGACATATAAATTTAAGGTTGTACTAACCAACAACCCACAACCAACAACCTATCCCCAACCTCCAACCTCCAACGAAGTAACCGTAACAACGATGGACACCACAAGCCACAACTTTACCTGGCAGAGTTGGGAGTTTGGCGGAGATTGCGGAAGCAGCAGTTTATACGATGTAGCGATAATAGATGAGAACAATATATGGGCAGTGGGAGAGATTTATATGAGGGACTCACTTGGCAATTGCGACCCAAAAGCTTACAATGCAGTCCACTGGGATGGAACTAAGTGGGAGTTGAAGAGGATTTACTTTCCTACTGTTTGTGGAAGTACAAGTATTACATCATACCCAGCCAAAGCAATATTTGTATTTGATAATGGGAAGATATGGATCAGTTCCAGTGGAGATAAGATTGCAACATTAAAAGATGATATTCAAATAGATAAGTTTTGTTTACCTTCAAATGTTTCAATGTCCATCAACAAACTCTGGGGAAGTAGCAGTAGTGATTTATATGCAGTTGGGAATAATGGTAACATAGCGCACTGGGATGGAATGAAGTGGCGGAAGATAGAGAGTGGAACGAATAATAATATTTCTAGCATTTATGGAGTTAGAGTAAAAAACTCTGATACTTATGAAGTTCTATGCACAACTAATAATATAGATGTCCCGGGCGGAGTAAATGCACAAGTAATAAAAATTGTGAACAATAAAACAGAAATACTTAATACAC
>Ga0308389_1001051_pt1 | contig 19388 bp, 15 predicted proteins | sample Hotspr2Sample148_FD_202362 | JGI IMG/M metagenome (GOLD analysis project Ga0308389, IMG submission 202362) | Hot spring phototrophic mat microbial communities from Mushroom Spring, Yellowstone National Park, Wyoming, United States - 20040719_148 ... | reverse complement strand
CTAAAATTGCTTTTTCTTCTTTGATTCTCGTTTCCAAATAAAAACAGATTTTTTTCCTTTAAATATAAAATAATTAAAACTATTATTAAATTAAATGTAAAAATACTATGTATAGAAGAAAAAAAACTAAAAGATTAATTGCTAAAATTATAAAATTTCGCGATACTAAAAATTATTAAATAGAAACTACTTTAAATTAGGTTTTATTGTCCGCCTGGATTAGGATGAGCATTTTGCCATTGATTTAAAAAGCTAATTGCGCTATCTGAAAAATGCAAGTGACAAAACTTGACGATTGTTTTTCCTAATTCTACTAATCGTTCTTCAAGCTTTTTATCCGTTAAGTTTCCGTTAAAATCAAAAGACTTAGACGATTCAGGTATAGAAACTTCCATAGGCAAAACCCAGCTATGCAGCGCTCTGCCAACAACTCGCAATGCATTCATAGAATTGGCTAAACCTCCAGTTCCTCCCGATACTCCAATAAGACCGACTATCTTACCTTCAAATTCAGAAAAGCCGCATAAATCTAAAGCATTCTTTAAAACTCCTGAAAAGCTTGCGTGATATTCAGGCGATGCTAATATTATTCCATGAGACATCTGCAATTCTTTTCTAAAAAGCTTAACATTATCAGGATAATCATTTTTATTGCGACCGTCGCAAAATGGCAAATTATATTCTGATAAATCTATGAGCTTTGTTTGAGCTCCCATTTGTTTGGCGGAGTCTAATGCTATTAATGCAGCCTTTTTTGTGAAGCTGTTCTTTCTAAGACTTCCTGGGATTGCAGATATTCGAATAAAACTAAAGTCAATGTTTGGATTCATAAAAGATTTCTTTTGGTTTATAACTTATTATAAGCTTCTTTTAATTTTAACGATATTTCTTCGGAACTTTTTCCTTCTATATCAATTCTATTTAACGCAAAAATTACTTCTTTGTTTTTAAAAATAAAAATGCTCGGCGAACTTGGAGGGTAGCTAGTAGTTAATTTTCTAATTGATTCAACAGCTTCGATATCCTGCCCAGCAAAAGCGGTAGCAAATACATCTGGCAATTTCTCGTTATTTAAAGATTTAATAAGACCAGGGCGGGCTGTTCCAGCGGAACATCCACAAACAGAATTAATAAAAACCAAAATTGTTTTATCGTAATTTTTTTCAAATAAATCTTCGACTTCTTTTTTATTTTTTAATTCTATAAAACCAAATTTAACAACTTCTTCGCGCATAGGTTTTACTAAATTTTCATCATAGCGCGGATAGTATTTATTAACTTCAAACATAATTTAATCCTTTCATTTATTTTGAGTAATTTTACAACTATTTGCGCTTGTTTAAAATATTCTTTATTATTAAAGTTATAAATTAAAAGTTTATGATTAAAAAAAACCAAGTTCTAATTTAGCGGCGTCTGACATCATATCTTTGTTCCATGGAGGGTCAAAAACTATGTCTACAAAAACATCGTTTACGCCTTCAATCGATTTAACTTTATTTTTAACTTCGCCAGGAAGACTTCCCGCTACGGGACAAGCGGGAGAAGTAAGCGTCATTTTTATATATACGTTTGAATTGTCGTCGATTTTTATTTCATAAATTAAACCTAATTCATAAATATCTATTGGTATTTCAGGATCATAACAATTTTTTAATTTTTCAATGACTTTTTGTTCTAATATAATTTTATCGAATGAATTCATATTTACTCCGTTGAAATCTTTTCAGCTTTGCCTTCTAATGCGTTAAACATTGTATGCCAAGCTAAGCTTGCGCATTTTATTCTTGTAGGGAACTCTCTTACTCCCGCAAAGATTTTTAACTTAGATGGCTCTTCTATTTCAATATCCTTTAAAGGATCAGATGTTATAATTTTATGAAATTTTTCAAATAAATCTTTAGCTTCAGATACCGTTTTGCCTTTAAGTATTGTAGTCATTAAAGAAGCTGATGATTTTGAAATTGCGCAGCCGTTTCCTTGAAAACTTATTTCTTTAATAATATTATTTTCAATTTTCAAATAAACATAAATATGATCGCCGCAAAGCGGATTATATCCTTCAGCGAAATTTGTAGGATTTTCGATTTTATAAAAATTTCGAGGAGACTTGTTATGATCTAAAATTACTTCCTGGTAAAGTTGAGATAAATCTGACATTTTACTTCATTAATTTAATAGTTTTTAACAATGCTTGATATAAAATATCTATTTCTTCAAAAGTGTTATAAAATGAAAAAGATGCTCTTGCGGTTGCTGAAACGCCTAAACGTTGCATCAGCGGTTGAGCGCAATGGTGTCCTGCTCTTATGGCTACTCCTTCAGAATCTAAAATTGTTCCAATATCATGAGGATGAATATCTTTTATATCAAAAGAAACTACAGCTGCTTTGCAAGGAGTTCTGCCATAAATTATAAGATCTGGTATGTCTGATAATTTTTCTTCGCAATATCTTAAAAGAGCATCTTCATATTCGCTTATTTCTTCAATATTCAAGTTTTCTACATATTCTATTGCTTTTTGTAAAGCTATAGCTCCTTCAATATTTGGCGTGCCAGCTTCAAATTTCATTGGGATATCATTATATATTGTTTTTTCGAATGTTACCGATCTAATCATATCTCCGCCGGTTTGATATGGAGGCATTTTTTCTAACAAATCGGCTTTGCCGTATAATACGCCTATCCCTGTAGGTCCGTAAACTTTGTGACCGCTAAATACGTAAAAATCGCATCCTAAACTTTGAACGTCTATTTTTAAATGTGGAATAGCTTGCGAACCATCTACAAGCGTAATAGCGCCTATTTCTTTTGCTTTTTTTATAATTTCATCAATAGGAGTCTTAACTCCAAGCGCGTTGCTTACTTGAGTTACTGCTACAATTTTAACTTTGTTGTTAAGCAATTCATAATATTTTTCAAGAAGAATTTCGCCATTATTAGAAATAGGTATTACTTTTAGTTTTGCTCCTGTTCTCCTGCAGACTTCTTGCCAGGGGACAATATTTGCGTGATGCTCAAGCGTTGAAATAATTATTTCGTCTCCATCTTTTAAGTAAGTTAAACCATATGAGAAAGCCGCTAAATTTATTGATTCCGTTGCTCCTCTTGTAAATACAATTTCGCTGGCGCTTAGCGCATTTATAAATTCTTTAACTTTAGTTCGGGCTTTCTCGTATTCAAAGGTTGCCTTTTCGCTTAAAAAATGAACTCCGCGATGTATATTAGAATTTAAAGTTAGATAATAGTTTGATATAGCGTCAATGACAATTTTAGGCTTTTGAGTTGTAGCCGCGTTATCTAAATAAACTAAAGTTTTCCCGCGAACTTTTTGCTTTAATATAGGAAAATCTTCTCTAATTTTATCTATATTATGATAAATTTTATTTTTTTCTTTTAATAACGATTTATCAATATTTGTTGTTTCTAGTTTCATTGAATTAAAAATTTATTTAGACAATTCTTTAAAAATAATTGTTCTAAGTTGTTCTTTCAAGTTTTCATTATACAAATTTTCTATGGCGTCATTAGCGAACGCTAAAATTAACATCGAACGAGCATTTTCTTTATCTATTCCGCGCGTTCGCAAATAAAACAAAGCATTTTCGTCGATTTGACCAACAGTAGCTCCATGCGTGCATTTAACGTCGTCGGCGAAAATTTCCAATTGGGGTTTGCTATTAATTGTTGCAAATTCTGACATTAAGAGATTTTTATTTGATTGATACGCGTTAGTTTTTTGAGCATTTTTTTCTACTCTTATTCTACCTCTAAAAACTCCTCGAGATCTGTCGAATAAAATTCCTTTATAAAGTTGATTGCTTTCGCAATTTGGCTTTATATGACTCATTTGCGTATGATTATCAATAATTGTTTTGCCTTTTGCAATAAACAATCCATACAAATGACCCGATGCATATTCGCCATTAAGTTTCAACTCGGCTTCGTTTCTCGTAATTTGCGAACCAAAAGTAAAAACATATCCCTTAAATTTGGCATTTGCATTTATTTCAGCTATTAAATCGCTATAATGAAATGACTCCTTATTATTTTGCTGCAATTTAATAAAATTAATTTCAGAACCTTCATACCCGAAATATTCGACGATGTTATTTTCAAAAACAATACTATCGTCTATATTGAAAGACGCTTCTATGATATCAGCTTTTGAATTGTTCTCAGCGATTAATATATTTCTTATCGGAGAAATGAAAGGAGAATTTTGATTGCCATATAAGTAAATCGCTAAAAGTGGTTTTTGCAGTTGAACTCCTTCCTTTATTTTAATAAAATAGCCGTCCTCAAAGAAAATAGAATTAATTGAATTAAATATCCTTGTATTATCAACTAAAGAAGCGAAATATTTTTTAAATTCATCAGAAGGATTTTTAAGCTCTTCGGCTATTGATGAAAAAACTATTAAATTTTTTTTTATTAATTCTTCAATGGTTGAAAAACGTTTTAAATATTTTCCGTTGTAAAAAATTATTTTATAACTATCGATATTTAAATAATCATTCTGATAATAAATATCGCCATCGTGAGTTTTATAATCTGGAAAGGATAATTTAAGATTAACTAATGAAGAAATATTTGTATACCTCCACCCTTCATCTTTTAATGTAGGGAAAGTTTGGGATTTAAACAATTCATAAACATTTCTCTTATAATCGGCGACAAAGGAATTTAAATTATTTAATTCACAATTATATGAATCAAATAAATTTTTTAAACTTTCTTTAACAGGGTAATCTATTTTGATGATTTCTTGCATATTATCCTCGCGAATTTACAGTTTAATAATTTTTGCCATTTTTAATCCAATCATATCCTTTTTCTTCTAATTCTAAAGCCAGTTCTTTAGAGCCAGATTTAACAATTTTTCCATCATACATAACGTGAACATAATCAGGCGTAATATAATTTAATAATCTTTGATAATGCGTAACTAAAATTATTGCTTTATCTTGAATTTGTTTTTTAATCATATTTACTCCGTTTGCGACGATTTTTAAAGCGTCTATATCTAAACCTGAATCCGTTTCGTCTAGAATAGCTAATTTTGGTTCAAGCATGGCCAATTGAAAAATTTCATTTCGTTTTTTTTCTCCGCCAGAGAATCCTTGATTTACAGGACGATTGATGAGATTGATATCCATTTCGACAAGCTTCATTTTCTCTTTCATAAGTTCCATAAATTCCATTGCGTCAAGTTCTGGTTCGCCTCTATGTTTTCTTATTTCATTCAAAGCAGTTTTAAGCAATGTGGCATTGCTTATTCCTGGTATTTCAACTGGATATTGAAACGCTAAGAAAATTCCTTCGCGAGCTCTTTCTTCAGGCGCTATATCTAATAAATTTAATCCTTTATAAATAATTTCGCCTTCAATTATTTCATATCCTTCGCGTCCCGCTAAAACGTTTGCCAGAGTGCTTTTGCCAGAACCGTTAGGTCCCATTATAGCATGAATTTCGCCTGCTTTAACATTTAGATTTACGCCTTTTAAGATTAGTTTATCTTCTACTTTAACCTTTAAATTTTTTATGCTTAACATTTATCTCTCCTTTTGTTTTACTTGATTAGTGTTTAGAAAAAATATTTTTTTAGCCTACGCTTCCTTCGAGGCTAACGCTCAAGAGCCTTTGAGCTTCTACGGCGAATTCCATAGGAAGCTCGTTAAAAACTTCTTTGCAATAACCATTTACAATTAAATTCACAGCGTCTTCTTTTGACAAGCCGCGTTGATTTAGATAAAATATTTGATCTTCGCCAATTTTAGATGTTGTAGCTTCGTGTTCTACTTGAGCGCTTGGATTAGAAACTTCAAGATAAGGGAAAGTATGAGCGCCGCATTTATCGCCAATCAACAAAGAATCGCATTGAGAAAAATTCCTTGCTCCATCAGCGTTCTTTGTAATTTTAACTAAGCCTCGATAAGTATTATTGCTAAAACCAGCCGAAATTCCTTTTGAAACGATTGTAGATTTTGTATTTTTTCCGATATGTATCATCTTCGTGCCTGTATCGGCTTGCTGATAATTGTTTGTAAGAGCGACAGAATAAAATTCGCCTATAGAATTATCTCCTTCTAAAACGCAGCTTGGGTATTTCCATGTTATTGCAGAACCGGTTTCAACCTGAGTCCAGGATATTTTAGAGTTTTTACCTTTGCATAAGCCTCTTTTAGTGACAAAATTATAAATTCCGCCTTTGCCTTCTTTGTCTCCGGGATACCAATTTTGAACAGTTGAATATTTGATTTGAGCGTTGTCTAATGCGATTAATTCAACAACAGCTGCATGCAGTTGATTTTCATCTCTAATAGGAGCCGTACAACCTTCTAAATAACTTACATAAGAACCTTCGTCGGCGATAATTAGAGTTCTTTCAAATTGTCCCGTATTTTGCGAGTTAATTCTAAAGTATGTTGAAAGTTCCATAGGACATCTAACGCCTTTAGGAACATAAACAAAAGAACCGTCGCTAAAAACAGCAGAGTTCAAAGCTGCGTAGAAATTGTCCGTATATGGCACTACGGAGCCTAAATATTTTTTTACTAAATCTGGATGTTCTTGAATTGCCTCGCTCATTGAGCAAAAAATAATACCCAGTTCTTTAAGTTTTTCTTTATAAGTTGTAGCTACTGAAACGCTGTCAAATACGGCGTCGACCGCTACTCCGAGCAATTGTTTTTGTTCTTCAAGCGGAATTCCAAGTTTGTTAAAAGTCTCCAATATTTCGGGTTCGACATCTTCTATAGAATTATATTTAGATTTGCCTTTAGGTCTTGCGAAATAGATAATATCTTGAAAATTTATCTCTGGGTATTTAACGTTTGGCCATCTTGGGTAATCCATCGTTTTCCAATGTCTATAAGCGTTTAGTCTCCATTCGGTCATAAATTCAGGTTCGTTCTTTCTTTTTGAAATTTCCCTTATTATATCTTCGTTTAATCCCTTTGGCAAAGTTTCAGTTTCAATATCCGTAGTGAACCCATATTTATATTCGCGATTTGTCAATTCGTCATAATTTGGTTTTGACATAATATACCTCTTTTTTTCAGTTGTTCTAACAAATTATATTTTATTGTAGTTCATTCTTTTTCTGAAATAGTTTTTCTTTGACGAATTATTTCATAAAGAAAAATTCCAGCTGCCACTGAAACGTTCAAAGAATCCAATTTGCCCTCGATAGGGATTTTGGCTTTAACATCGCACAACTTGAGCGTAGAAGTTTTAAGTCCTTTTTCTTCGTTTCCAAAAATTAGAGCGATTGGTCTATTGTAGTTTATTTCGTCATAACTTGTCGCATCTTCTAAGCTTGAGCATACTATAAAAAAATCGATTTCCTTTAGTCTTTCGATAGCTTCTTTAAGATTGTCCATTTTGCAAATTTTTAGTTGAAATACTCCGCCCGCTGAAGTTTTGATTGCCGTTTCAGTTATATCGCAGGATTCTCTACTTGTAATAATAACAGCGTCTACAGAAGCGCAAGCCGCCGTTCGCAAAATGGCTCCTAAATTTCTTGGATCTTGAATTCTTTCAAGCATTAAAACAATCGGATATGTTTTTTTTCTTAGGTCTGTAATGACTTCGTCTAAACTAAAATATTTAATTGAAGAAAGCTTGGCTATTATTCCTTGAGAGTTTTTTTTATTCTGCAGTTCTTCAAATTTTTTTTTAGAGATAACGCTTAAAGGTATTTTCTTTATTGAAGAAAGTTTTTTAATTTTATAAAGAAAATGCTTTTCTATCCCAAAACGCGCATATATTCTTTCAATATTGGCATTGTTTTCTAAAGCTTCTATTACAGGTTTTCTGCCATAAATAAATTTCATAAATAGTTTTCTTATAAGAAGATTTTACTTTAAAGTTTACTTGTTTTAATTGTAAATATAAATAAAAAAAGCCGCCCTTCAAAGGCGGCCGCTTCTTCCTGGGTTCTTCCCTTGCCTCACCTACGATTATTTCGTTTCTGACTTCTTTAAAACGTTGTTAATTGTTTCAATATATTCTCTTTGTTTTTGTTCTCTTCTAATTACGTCTTGTATCATTGTAGAATCGCACCAGTATATATCAGTGTAATAATAACCGCATCGTGGACAATAAAGCAGATGTAATCTCTCGTCGTATTGCCATTTTTCTTTATTGCAAGACGTGCAATATCCTTCATTCCATATTGAGTGATCTACAACGCTGCAACTATAATACAAGAAACCAAAAACAAATGCAACAAATAAAATATACTTTTTAAAATTCATTACTAATTAAAATTCATTACTAATTAATTTAATATTTCTCACGCGTTTATTATCGATTAATAATAAAAATAATTTATATATAAATTTTTATATATATTCCAATTTAATTATAAAAAAAGAAAATTCAATCAAACATTAATAAAATAATTGAGACAATATTAAATTATTTTATCTTTTTAAAAATTGTTAATAATTGATTGTATTATAACAAATTATTGAATATTTTAATTTGAATCAGTAAAAACTTATATATATTAGTTATCTATACAAGAGATATATGCTCAAATTTGATTGATAATTTTTTAATTTTCTTAAAGATTGACAATTTATTATATTTAAATAAAAAATTTTTTTATATGAAAAAAATAACCGCCTTAGTTTTATTTTTATTTTTTAGCTATTCGATTAATTCTCAAAGTTTGCATATCAGCGAAGTAATGTTCTATGAGCCGCAAGCAAATTGCGAGTTTATTGAGTTATATAATTCCTCGGAAACTGATTCTATAGACGCAACTCAATTCAAGATTAAATATTATACAAGTTCCCCTGATGTTATAGCGGTAGGTTCATCCGGAAAAAAATTTATTCCACCAAAAGGTTTTGCTGTAATTTTTGAGGGGGATTATGATTTCGATAATGGGATTTATAAAACTTTGATTCCTCAAAATGCAATTGTGTTAAAAATTGGCGACAATGCATTCGGCTCTTCTGGAATGGCAAATACGACATCAAGACCTATTTATTTGCTTGACGCTTCTAACTCTATTATAGACTCAGTAGTTTATAGCGCCAATAATCAGCGAGGATATTCAGAAGAAAAAATCATATTGAATTTCCATCCTTTTTCAAGCTCAAATTGGTCTAATTCTACTGTATATCTTGGAACCCCCGGCTACAAAAATAGCGTTTCGCCGAAAGATAAAGATGTAGGAATTAAAAGTTTAATATCGTTGCCAGCTGCGCCTAAAGTTAATGAAAATTTTACATTAAGAGCAACTGTTAGAAATTATGCAGTATTATCGGCAAATAATGTCCTTTATATTTTATATAATGATCAAAACAAAGATTCAATTGGACAAAGCGGAGAAATTATTTATCAACAAACGATATCTTCGCTTGGCGCTGGCGAAGAAGCAACTATAGATTTTGTTGTTTCTCAAGCGACAGCAGGCGAATATCAATTTATAGCAAAATGTCAACTGGCAGGCGATGAAAATATATCAAATGATAATTTTGTAATCAAGGTCGTAGTCTCTCAAGACGAGGCATCTTATAATGATATAGTAATCAATGAAATTATGTACGCTCCTTCGACCGGGCAGCCTGAATGGGTTGAACTTTATAATAAAAGCGATAAAAATATAAATTTAAAGAATTGGAAATTTTCAGATAATGCTTCCACTGTTACTTTGTCAAGTTCAGATTATATATTTGCCTCGAAAAGTTATTTAATTTTGGCTAAAGATACGACCATTAAAAATTATTTTACAGTGAAATCTCCAATTTTGACTGTAAATATCCCTACGCTAAATAATGATAAAGACGCTTGCGTATTAAAAACGAATTTAAATACAATAATAGATTCGGTGAGTTATTTGTCAAGCTGGGGAGGAAAAAACGGCTTCAGTCTTGAAAGAATTTCAGTCGATGGATTGTCGAATGTTAGAGAAAATTGGGGTACTTCCAGAAGTCCGCAAAAAGCTACGCCAGGTTATATAAATTCATTGTCGGAAAAAGAATACGATATAGAAGTTTCAAATATTTTGTTCCAGCCAGCTGCTCCGCTTAAAGGAGACGATGTTGCATTTTCGGCTATCTTGAAAAATAATGGAAAATTTTTAGCAAATGAAGTTAAATGCTATTTATATTTAAAATTATTAAATGACACCAATTATGCGCTGGTTGATTCTATTTTGGGATTTCAAATTAATTCAAAAGATTCTGCAAAATTGAATTTTCAATTCAAAGTTTATAATCTTCAAAAAAACTATGAAATAAAAGTATTAGCTAAGCTTGCCGCCGATCAAGATGAAGTAAATAATGAAAAAATAAGAATATTGTATTATGGTTACCCAGCAAGATCCATAGTTGTAAATGAAATTATGTATTTGCCAGCGGGAGGAGAACCAGAGTGGATAGAATTTTATAACAATTCAAACGATACTATAAATATTAGAGACTGGATAATATCCGATATTTTAACTACTCCAAGCAGAATAAAAATCACCTCTCAAAATTTTTATATACCGCCTAAAACTTATTTTATAGTCGCTTATGATTCTACAATAACTGGTTTTTATTACGATATCCCATCGCAGATAATTTATGTAAAAATACCTACGTTGAACAACACTGAAGATGGAGTTATTTTATACGACAATAGAAATGTAGCTATAGATTCAGTTAAATATACTTCAGCTTATGGCGGAGTAACAGGCAAGTCTTTAGAAAGAATTTATTTCGACGGACCTTCAAATGATCCGAAAAATTGGGGGGCAAGCAAAGATATTGAAAATGCAACTCCAGGAAGGGAAAATAGCATTACGCCAAAAAGATATAATTTGTCTGTAGAAAAAATAATTACTTCGCCTTTATATCCAAGAAATGGAAATAACGTAAAACTTGGCGCGGTAATAAAAAATATTGGATTAGAAAAAGCTGATAACTTTGAAGTAATTTTTATGTATGCGATCGCGCAAAATCAATGGAATTTGTTAGGAGAAGTAAGAGATATCTCATTAAATTCCAACGATTCGATTATTGTTTACTCGCCGCAAGAAATTCAAAATGTTTCTCAAAACTTTAAAGCTCGAGTCGATATTAATTTTCTCTTGGATGAATATTTATCGGATAATCAACAAGAAAAAAATATAATTGTCGGCTTGAAAGAAAAAATAATTTTAATAAATGAATTCAAGTATGCTCCAAAATCTCCGGAGCCAGAATGGATTGAAATTATTAACGCGTCTTCTGAGCCAGTTAATTTAAAGAACTGGAAAATTGGAGATGTTTTGCCTTCGCCCTCTAAAATCGAAATAAGCTCAAACGATTTAATTATTGAGCCAGGCGGATATATTGTTGTCGCAAAAGATACAAATATCTTTTCATTTTATCCGGACATCAGAAGCAAAACTATTATTAAAAATTTTGGAACATTGGGAAATAAAGAGGATGGGATTGTAATATATGACTACTCTGAAGCGCCAATTGACAGCGTATATTATAATTCAAAGTGGGGAGGAGCCGATGGATTTTCTCTTGAAAGGATATCTTTTGAAAAAGGCTCTAATGATTCGACAAATTGGAAGCCTACATTATCAAATAATTTTGGAACGCCTGGCAAAACAAATTCTTATAATTTTGCGAGAAATTATCAGAAATATTCTTTAGTCGTAAATGAAATAATGTATAATCCAAAAAGTGGAAAAGCTGAATATATTGAATTTTACAACCTTTCAGGCGATACTTTAGATTTAGGCGGCTGGACAATTTTAGATCACAATCAAAACAAATATCTATTATCAAAAACATTTTATAAATTGCCGCCATTCGAATATTTTATATTGGCGTCGGATTCGACTGTTTTTGAATTGAATAGAAATATACAATATATAACTTTAACAAAAACATCTAATTTAGGATTAACGAACGAAGGCGAATTGATTTTAGTTAAAGACGCGTTCGGAAATTCGATTGATTCGGTATTGTATTCTCCAAAGTGGCATAATAAAAATTTGCTTGAAACAAAAGGAATATCGTTGGAAAAAATTAATTACTCTTTGCCTTCGAATGATTCCTACAATTGGAGCTCTTCTGTCGATCCATCTGGCGGCACGCCTGGCAAGCAAAATAGTATTTTTACAACGACTCTGTCAAGTTCGGCAAAGGTCGATATTTCTCCAAATCCATTCTCGCCAGATATGGACGGATACGAAGATTTTGCAGTTATATCATATAATTTGACAAAGCCTTTGTCTCAAATTAGAATTAGAATATTTGACTCGCAGGGAAGATTAGTACGCAAATTGGCAGATAATATTCCTTCGGCGTCAAATGGAACGATAATTTTTGACGGATTTGACGATTCAGGCAAGCCGCTCAAAATAGGAATTTATATTTTATTGCTTGAAGCCATTAACGAAAATTCAAACGTTGTTGAAACTGTCAAAAAGGCGTTTGTCATCGCTAGAAAATTGTAATTTCATGATAAAAATATTTGCTTTTATATTTTTATAGATAAAAAAATGCGGAAAAAAAATGGAAACAACAAAACAAAATTTGAAAGAAGCTTTTGCTGGAGAAAGTCAGGCCTATCAAAAGTACAAAGCTTTTGCAAAACAAGCGGCTAAAGAAGGATTTCCTAACATTTCAAAATTGTTTGAAACTACGGCTGAGGCTGAAAAAATTCATGCAGAATCTCATTTAAAAGCCATGGGGCAAATTGGATCGACTTCAGATAATTTGATGTCTGCTATCGAGGGGGAGACTTATGAGTTCAAAGATATGTATCCTAAAATGTTTGAAGACGCTCAAAAAGAAGGATCAAAAAGCGCAGTTAAAAGCTTTGAATACGCTTTAAAAGCGGAAGCGGTTCACGCTAAAATTTACCAAATGGCTCTTCAAGCTTTAACAGAAGGCAAAGATTTGCCAACAGATGAAATTTATTTATGTCCCGTATGCGGCGATATTGAAATTGGCAAACCTGAAAGAGATTGTCCAATTTGCGGATTGGCGAAAGAAAAATATATTAAACTATAATGCGCGACCGGAGTTTATTTCTCCGGTTTTTTTTTAAAATAATTCAATTCAAATTTTGTAAAAATTTAAATTTCCTTAAGCGCTAAAATCAAGTAATTAAAAGATGTAGTATTATTATATTCAATTTTGTCGTATTAATTTTATTTTTTTTAATATTTTGAGTAAAAAAGTATATTAAAAAAAATTGGAAAACTTGAAGATAAAAAGTATGAAAGATATTTTTAATTGACTGAATAATTATCAAATAAAATAGAAAACTTTGTTCCTTTGCCCTTTTGAGTTTCAAAAAATAATTGAATGTTATTAAGTTCCGCATATTTTTTTGCGATAAATAGGCCAAGCCCATTTCCTTCGAAAGTTCTGTTATAACCGCGTTCTTCTTGAATAAATGGTTCGAAGATTTTTTTCTTAAATTCTTCAGACATCCCAATTCCAGTATCTTTAATTTCTACGAACAGTTTTTGTTCGTCAAATTTTTTAATATATATAGTAATTTCCCCTTTATTAGTAAATTTAATTGCGTTATCAATGATATTTTCAAAAACTTTGAATAATGAATAATGATCTCCATTTATGTAAACTTTATTAAAATCAGAAAAATACTTTAAATCGACGCGTTTTTTGGCGGCGGCAATAGATGCGTCAAATGCAAGTTGATCTAAAATTTCTTTTTTTAAGTCGATTTTTCTAAATATTGGTTTATAAATTCCTTTTTTAAGTTCGGCGGCGTTTAAAATTAATTCGACGGTTTTTATCAATCTTTTCCCCGCGTTTTCTATGCTGTCAAAATAAGACGCATATTCAATGTTATTTTGGCCAATTTCTTCTTTTATTAAGCTGTTAAAGTTTAGGATAACATTTAAAGGCGTTCTAATTTCATGAGATATTTGTTCCAGGAATTCTGTTTTTAGTTTGTCCGACTTTTCGGCTTCTTCGCGAGCTTTGATTAATTGATTAATGATTTCTTTTTTTTCGCTGATATCTTCTTTAATAGCGATAAAATACTTAACTTCTTCGTTTGATGATATAATTGGATAAATTGTCGCATTCTCCCAGTATAGATGCCCTAATTTTGTTCTATTGAGTATCTCGTTTTTCCAAATATTTCCGGAAAGTATAGTTTCCCAAAGATTATTATAAAAATCTGAAGAATGATAATTGGACTTAAATATTCGAGGATTTTGACCTATAAGCTCTTTTTTAGTATATCCGGTTTGTTCGCACAAAAAATTATTGACGTAAAGAATTTGTCCTCTTTTGTCTGTTATGAAAATGGACAATGGAGCTTGTTCTATAACGCTATTAAATATTTTTGCTTCTACTTCAAATTTTTTCTTTTCAGTTATGTCGTAAATTAGCAAAAGAATTTTATTTTCATTTTTGACATTAAATTTGGAAATAAATATTTCTACAATTTTTTCAGAGTTTTCTATAATAGTTTTGGCTTCAATTTTTGAAAAATCAAGATTAAATATTTCATTAAAATTTTCTTGTTTAGCTTGGTTTATTATAAAGAGTTTATTAATTGATTTATCGATTAATTCATTTTCTTCAGTCTTGAAAAAATTGCAGGCCGCTTTATTTATGTTTTCAATTAATAAATTGGGAGGGGAAACAATAATCATTGGAATATAATCGTTCTCAAAAATGCTTTTATATTTTTCTTTGCTTTCGTTAAGTTCATAAATGATATTTTTTCTTTCGGTAATATCTCTAAGAACAAACAAATAATTTGGGAGCAATCCTTCTCCAATAGCGAAAGAAAAATCGAGTTCAAACCAAGCGAACGATTGTTCGTTTTTGTATATTTTTATGTCTTCTTCAAAAGTCCAATGGTTCGTTGTTGAAGATGAATGGGCGGTTTCTCTAACTTTAGATATAATTCTATCTTTGTATTCAATAGGCAAAATCGAATAAAAGGGTTGATTCAAAAAATCGTTTTCAGATTTTTGAAAAAAAGAATATGCTCGATGGTTTGCATAGACTATATTAAAATTATAATCGCAAAGAAAAATTATCTCTGACATATTATCTGTTATAAACTTCAATCTTGAGCTTAATATATTTAGGGCGGCGTCTTTAATTTTTTGTTCCGTTAAATCTACAATAAAAGAGACTAAATAAATTTTCTCGTGGATTGTTATAAAGTCGGCTAAAATATCCGCAAAAATTTTTTCTTTATTTTTTTTTAATAGAGTAGAAGATTGTTTAACGTAATGTTTAGAAAATGTAAGTTGATTAATAAGCTTTGATCTTTCTGAAATATTTTCCCATAAAGATAATTCTGCTGCGGTTTTGTTGACAATCTCTTCTTTAGCGTATCCAAACAATTTAAGAAAAGCTTCGTTGACGTCGATAATTTTCTCAGATGAAATATCGGAAATTATTATAGGCAAAGGACTTCTGCTAAATATCTTTTCAAATCGTTCGCTTAATTCCAAAATTTCTTTTTGTTTTTTTATTTCATAAGTTTTGTCAATTATGATATAAACAGCTCCTTTTATGATATTTTGAGAAGTATAGATTGGAGTCCCAGCTATAGTTGCTGGAATTTTTATGCCTCTTTTTAAAGATAAATAAGCGACGTCTGAAAAAAAGAAACTTTTTCCTTCTAAAAAAACAGCCTCAAGTTCTTTTCTTTTAGAAATAAAAGATTCGTTTACAACGTCAAATATTTCTGCGAAGTAAACGTCTGAAGGATCTAATGAGCCAAGCGATAAAATATTTTTTGCTGATTGATTGATTCTTTTTATTCTTCCTAGGTTGTCTAAAACTATGATTGCATTATTGATATTATTAAAAGCTGAAGAAATAATTTCTTCGCGTTCTTTATAATTTTCCAAATATTCTCTTTTTTTTCTATTGTTATAAAAAATTTTTCCAATAAGGACAGTCGCTAACGGATAAAAGATAATAACAGTTGGAGCAAGCTTCGTAAAAAATTTAATAGAAGATTGAGCGGGCAACGCAAGCATTAACGTTATCATTACGATATGAACAAAAAGCCCTAAAAGGTAAAGAGTTTTCCCATCTATTTCATGATTCTTGTTGTAATATCTATCATAAAATATCCATCCGATAAAAAAAGATGAAAAAGCTAATACAGCTCCAACATTTGCCCCAGCTCCTCCTAAGTAGATTCTGTAAGAGGCAGTCAGCAACGTAGCGAAAAAACCTGCGAGTGGACCATAAAAAAAAGAACATAAACTCAAAATAATTGAGCGACCGTCAAAAATAATCCCTTCTTCTAAAACAAAAGGATAGTTCATTCCTAAAATTGCGGTTAAACCAAATATAATTCCGAATAATAACTGACCGCGTTTAGTTCTAAAATCGATTTTTTCTTCAAAAAAAGTTGCTATTATTGATACAGAAATCAATAAAGAAAGGTTATATAGCAGCGATATTACAACCATATATTTCAAAAAAATAATATAATATAATAAAATATTATTTATAAAATATATTAAAAAAAAACAAATTAATATGTTTAAAAATTAATTTTTCTTTTTTGTTAATAATATTTAAACGTTGAGAAAAAAATATTTTTAAGATGATAAAAATTTAAAGAATTTTAAAATTTTTTTTAAATGGCTGCTCGAATATCTTATTATTACAGTTAAATTTTTTTTGCAATTATTGTCGCTATTCTTTCAGCGGTTTTTCCATCCCAAAGAGCGGGGATTGAACATTTTTTCTTTTTGCCATTTAAAATATCTATAGCTGTATTTTTTATTTTTTCATAATTAGAGCCTAATAAATGATTTGTTCCAACTTCGACAGTAATTGGACGCTCGGTATTAGAACGAGCTGTAATACATTGAACTCCGAGAAAAGTAGATTCTTCTTGAATTCCGCCGCTGTCAGTAATAATTAAAGCAGAGTTTTTTATTAAACTTAAGAATTCAATATATCCTAAAGGTTCGGTTAAAATTATGTTTCCGTTTATGCGATTATTTATTCCAAATTTATAGATGTTATTTTTTGTTCTTGGGTGAACTGGAAATAAAACTTTTTTGATAGAACCGATTTCTTCTAAAGCGTCGATTATTTGAGTTAAATTTTCTTGATTGTCAACGTTGCTTGGTCGATGCAACGTAGCGAGAACGTATTCGCCCGGATTTAGATTAAATTGATTTAAAATATCAGAATTATCAGCTTTGGCTATGTGCGCAACTAAAGAATCGATCATTATATTTCCGACAAAAAAAATTTTTTTTGGATCTACTCCTTCTCTATGAAGATTCTCCAATCCGCTTTTTTCAGAAACAAATAAAAAATCCGAAATTGAGTCTGTTAGTATTCTGTTAATTTCTTCCGGCATTTGTCTATCAAAAGATCGCAAGCCAGCTTCAATGTGAGCAGTTTTTATGTTAAGTTTTGCAGCAGTCAGAGCGCAAGCTATAGTTGAATTAACATCTCCGACAACAACTACAAGGTCGGGATTTTCTTTTAAAAGAATTTTTTCAAATTCGATCATAATTTTAGCGGTTTGTTCCGCATGAGAGCCTGAGCCGACTCCCAAATAGAAATCGGGTTCGGGCATTTCTAACTCTTCAAAAAATATTTTTGACATTTTTTCATCGTAATGTTGTCCAGTGTGACATATTATATGTTTAATTTCATTTTTATAATTTTGAAAAGCTTTATGCAAAGGAGCGACCTTCATAAAATTTGGGCGAGCTCCGACGACTGAAATAATTTTTTTCATAGTTGCCTTTAATGTTTTTTGTTAATTTCTCAAAGAGCGCGCCTATGGTAAGGTATGCGTTTTCTCGTTTTATTACGGCAATAAAAAAATTAAATTTTATTTTTATAGAAATGTGTATTTATTTGAAACAAGTAATATATCTAATCAAGTATTATTTTCAATCGAGTAGTAGTTTTACTAAAACAAGTTCAAACAGAGAAAATTTAAAGAAGGAAAACTTTTAAAAAATATTAAATTTGCTAAGTTCGAGTCTAAAGATTAATAAAATATATAAACGATTGGTTATTTTATTTATTCAAAATAAATTTTTTTGTTTGAAATTTTTCGTTGTCAAAATATTTTATTATATAAATGCCATTTGAAAGTTCGTTTAAATTAATAACCTTTAAATTATTAGATGATTGTTTAATTTCGAAATTGATTTTTTCTCCAAGCAAATTGTAAAATTCAAATTTGCTTAATTCAAAATTAGTCTTTAAATAAATTAATGAGCGCGCTGGTTGAGGGTAAATGTCTAAATATCTTTCTTGATCTTGGCTCGCAAATTCATTTAAATTTGTTTGCGATTTTAGGAAGTAGACGGGACCTGGCGGATTTCCCCCATACATTAAAAGTCCATTTGATCTAATCAGCCCAAGAAATGATTTATCGTAAACTATGTTTCCCGAGCCTTCGTTAAAATCATAAAACGCGACTGTAAATGAATCGGCTATATATTCTGATGGTTGGTAATTGTTATTGTATCGAACGATATTAGATATTCTGATATTGTCGAGAAATCCGGAAAAAGATGGATAAGTATTTTTATCATAATCATGTTTCTCAGCCGCTATTACAAGAAATGGATCGTTAGCAAAATTAGTCGGTCTGCCAATTCTATAGCTTATATTTCCTTGTGGTCCGTCTGTATAAGAAGCTGATAGAACTCCGTTAATAAAAATTTTCATCTCTCCGCTTATATGATTTCTAGTAACAGCAATTAAATTCCATGCATTTTCAGGCAAGACTTGATTGGTTATTAGCGTAAAAGATTGAGAGCTATTATTGACGCCAAAACATAATCTTCCGGCGGCGATGGAAATTCCAAAATCTCCATAATCGCCAACGCCAAAAATATCTCTGTCGATAATAATATGTCCTAAAGTCCAATCGTCATTCTGACCTTGCATAGCTTGGGCTCCTAAAGGATTTTCGCTTAATGAATATTTTAATTGAAATTCGATTGTGAAAGATTCTCCAATATTAATTAATTTTTGTTGATCGTCGATTGGAATTTTGACTCTATCAATGTCATTAACTCCATTCCCAAAAAACCTTAAACAATAATCTTGGGAATAAGAAAAAGGAGAATGTAAAAATAAAAAAAACAAAAATTTGAATAAAACTTTCATAGAGTATTTCCTCGTTTTATTGATATGATAATTATCATAACAATTATAAGGGGATATTAGTTTCAAAAAATTATACTTAATTTTATAAAATCAATTTTTTAAAAGTTCAATGGATAATTTGATTATTTTTTATAAATTTGAATATATATAAAAAATTTAATATGAAAGTTTATTCTTATTTATTAAATCGCATTGAAGAAAAAAAAGCTGCATATTTAATATTAATAGATCCTGACAAATTGTCAGAAGAACAATTGCTGGAATTTA
>Ga0308389_1001046_pt1 | contig 19407 bp, 18 predicted proteins | sample Hotspr2Sample148_FD_202362 | JGI IMG/M metagenome (GOLD analysis project Ga0308389, IMG submission 202362) | Hot spring phototrophic mat microbial communities from Mushroom Spring, Yellowstone National Park, Wyoming, United States - 20040719_148 ... | reverse complement strand
GTGCAATTGCAGTTTCAGTAAAAACTCCAGATGCTTCAAAAGCATCAGTAATTCCAATTCCTTTTTTGATCATTAAAGGTATTGCAACATTTTTAATTCTATCTTCGAAATAAGAGTTACCAGTTGCTTCAGCAGCAATTCTAATTGGCTCTATACTTTCAGCTGAACCACTGTAAAGAGTGTAAAAAACTCTACAAAAAACTTCAATTAAAGTTTTATGAATTAAAGAACCCATAATGGGAATTTTTAACATCCACTTATCCAATAAATATCTTCCTTTTTTAGTCCGACCAAATTGAATAACTGCAATTGGTGGTCCTAATGTTAATATAACAACCAAAAGAGGGTTAGCAATTAAAAAATCACTAATTTTCAATGTTGCTGCCGTCATAGGAGGTAATTCAACTCCAAATCTCACAAATAATCGAGCAGTTTCAGGAAAAATATAACCCAAATAGAATAAAACTGCTAAAAAAAGAACAAATAAAGTAACCAATGGTGTGATAAGGGCACTCTTGAGATTCTTTTTAAATTCTTGTTGTCGTTCTAAAAATTTAGCAGTAGCCTTATAGATTTCGACCATATTTCCGCTTTTAGAAGCAAGTCCAAGCATATAAGCAGTAAATTTACCAAACACATTTTGAAATCTTAAGAATGTTAATTGGCTATCTGCACCTCTTTTTAATTCATTGTTTATTTCTTTCAATGTAGTTTTAAGAGTAGCGTTTTGTGTATCATTAAATAATAAGGTTAAAATTTCGCTATAGGGAAGTTTTTGTTCTAAAAGCTCAGCACTAATTTTTACGAAAGTAACAATATCTGCAGTTGGTGGTTTAAGTTGAAAATCAAATAATTTTGGATTTATTGAAATAACTTTATATCCTAATCTTGTTAGGGCATCCTCGACTTCCTTTTTATTAAAAGCTCTTTGTTCACCTGTTAAAGGTTTTTGATTGCCTTTTTTAGCTTTGAAAATAAATGTACGTTTTTTTTCTTTTTTTATTATACGAATATTTCTTTTTGAGGCTAATTCCGAAAGTTTCTTTTTGACTTCATTTGAATTTGAGCCAACAATAGTTCCACTAACTTGTTGACCATTAATTGTTTGACCGATAAATCTTAATTCAATCATAGTTTAAATTAAACTATTTTTTTGAAAAATAAAAAAGGCTGGGTAAACCCCAGCCTTTCGAATTATATAAGATACAATTTTTTTTGTTTGAATTATTAATCTCCAGCTTGAACTTGAGTTGAGATATTATTTGGAGTAACAGTTACCACAACTGTCCAAGTGTAAGATTCATCTTTGGGAGTACCTGTTAAGGTAACTTGTTGAGCTTCAACATCAGCTTCCCAATCAGCGGACATTGTGCTAGCTAATTTTTCGGGAATAACAAATCCTGTAAAATCACCGCCGCCGCCACCCATTTCCTCTGGCTTTTTGTAGTAATGCTGAGCTAATGCACCGATGTTCTTGCCTTCGGAAACTAAAGTATCTTTTGCAGCTTCTTCGGCACTTGCAGTAAATGGGTTAATTCCTACAACTACGGCGATACCGATAATGATAACGCCTAAAACGATTAAGAGCAATTGTTGTTGACCCATAAAGATTCTCCTTTTTATTAGTGAATAAATAAATTAGTTAATTATTTGAGTTTGCATATCAGAACCTGTATTAGTAATTATCACTTTTATTGAGTCCTCACCTGTTACAACTTCATTACTTGTGGCAGTAATTATACAAATATGAGGCGGATTAATTTCAGCTGTGTAGTTTCCATTATTTGTATTAACTAACTCTGCGGGAATTGTGAAACCTTCATAACTATACTCACCCCCGCCAAAAACTTTTGCCTTTTTATAATATTGAATTGCCAAGGTTGCTATATATTGTGTTTCATTCAAAATGACTTCCGTTTTATTTTCAATTGATTTTTGCTTATATATTAATATGGCCAACATAACTGCGACGCCCACAATAATAATACCCAGAACTATAAGTAATATTTGTTGTTGACCCATTAAAACCCTTTAGCCTTTTTATTTCAAATTTTGATCTTTATTGTTTAACAAACTAATTTTAACAAAGAAAAATCTATACCATAAAATTTCAATAAAAATTTAATTTTATTTAGTAATTTTTTCCAAAACTTCAAAAATCGGTAATAATTACGTGTATTTTTACCACATTAAATAATTTGAGAATATTAAATTGAAAATTCTAAAAAGTCATCCTTTCCATTATTTAAGCGTCTTAAATAAAACTTTCTCGTTAAAGAATTAAGCTAATAAAATTAGCCAACCTTTTCTCGACTTAATGGGTCAACAAATTTTGCTTTAGAAAGTAAATTATAAACAGCAGGAATAACAAAAAGAGTGAAAATAGTTGAAATAAATAAACCTCCAATTGAAACAATACCCAGAGGCATTCTTAACTCTTTGCCAGCATCACCAAATCCTAAAGCAAGAGGTAACATACCTAAAATAATTGCTATGAAAGCCATAATTTGGGGTTTTAATTTAGTTGGACAAGCCTCTAATAGCGCATCTTTTGGTAATAATCCTTTTTCTCTGCGCAATTGATTTGTATAATCAAGTATAAGAATAGCGTTATTAACTACAATTCCAATTAACATTATTACGGCCATAAGTGATGTAAAACTAAAATTTGTTTTAGTGATAAACAAAGCAATAATAACACTTAACAAACCTAAAAGAACTGTAACCATAATTATTAAAGGTTGCCAAAAGCTTTCAAGAATTGCAGAAAGCAACAAATATGTTAAAAGAGTAGCAAGAAAAAAAGCAAACATCATATCTTTAATCATATCGTTCATCATTTTGACATTACCGCCCCATCTGAAGTAATATCCTGATGGAAGATTAAATGAAGACCACTTCTTTTCAATTTCGCTTGTAACATTTCCAAGTGGTACGTTTGGTTCAGAGGCTCCAGTAAACATAATTGAAGTGTATTTATCTCTGTGAAGTATTTTTGTAAATCCTGTTGTAAATTTAATATCAGCTAACTGTGCAAGTCTAAAAACTCCTTGATGAGTTGCAATCGTAATGTTGGCAATTTTTTCAGGGGAATTAACAGATTCATCATCAAGAGTAACTGTAATATCGTACTCGTTTCCCATTTCTCTGCATTTTACTGATTGAATTCCTTCTATAGCTGCTCGAATGGAAAAAGCCAAATCAGTTATAGTAAGATTGACTTCTGTAAGTTTTTCTCTTTTGGGATAAATTGTTATTTCAGGTTTACCTGGTCTAGCACTATTGTCAAAATCAATCAATCTAGGAATACTTTTCATTTCTTTTACTACTTGCTCTTTAATAATTTCAAGTTGTTCTAAATCTTGACCAAGTAAAAAGAACTGAATTGGTGCTTCTTGCGCACCCAGTCTGGTACCATAATCAACTTTAATTTTTGCGTTCGGAATTTCTTTAAGGTCAACTCTGAACTTAGCAATCATATCTGAAATTTTTATGTCTCTATCTTTTGCATCAATTAATTGAACCATTAAACTTGCCATATTAGTGCCAACATCAAGGTCACTTATTTTTCCAATATCTGTTAGAATGTGTTTTACTTCTTTATAAGATTTAATTTTGTTTTCTAAATGTCTTACAATATCAGCAGTTTCATCAAGATTATAACCAGAGGGTAGTTCAACTGTGATATTAATTTTACCATCATCTGATTGAGAAATAAATTCAAAACCTAACTTAGGACCTTATGAAAATAAAACAATTAGAAAAAGAATTATTGCAGATAAAAATGTTAAAAAACTATTTAATTTATTATTTAATACTTTTTCAAGGAGCTTTTTATATAATAAAGTTTGTTTCATCTCAAAATTATCAAACCAATTTGCAAGTTTTCCCTTTTTATGTTCTTTAGATAAAACGATTGAAGCTAACATAGGTGTAAGAGTAAAAGACATTAAAAGTGAAAATAAAGTAGCAAATACTGCTGATAGTGCTAACTCTCTAGACCATAATCCAGCTAATGATGACATATTAGCAATTGGAAGAAATACTACTATGTTAGTTAATGTAGATGCAAGTACGGCCACAGAAACTTCGCTTGTTCCTTTATAAGCAGACTGTTTGATGGTGTTACCCATCGCTTTATATCGAAAAATATTTTCAATAACAACAATTGAGTTTGCAACCAGAACTCCCACAGAAACAGATAAACCCAGAAGAGACATCAAATTCAATGTAAGTCCGAAAACTTCTAACAAAAGAAAAGTTGAGATAATAGAGGTAGGCATTGACATAGCAACAACTAAAGTTGAACGCCAGTCGTGAAGAAAGATTAAAAGAATTAACCCCGTTAAAATAACACCAAGATAAATGTTGCTCATCGTATCAGATACACTACTTTTAACGAATTCAGAATTATCATTTACAATTTCTAACTTTAAACCTTCAGGTAATAATTGTTGAATTTCTGGTAGAGTATTTCTAATTGCATCTGCAACTTTTACTACATTTCCATCTATGCTTTTGATAATTCCAAGTCGTACTACATTCTCATTTCTTTTGTTATTTACATCAAAGAAAGTTGCTCTTTGTCTGATATCTTTTCCACCATCAATTACTTGAGCAAATTGACGAAGTTTTTTCGGACCGAAGACTGTTGGTATTTCCAATTCTCTTATTGCATCAATAGATTTAAATTGACCATCTACTCGAACTGTAAATTCTTGCGAACCAATCTGGAAATATCCACCTGGTAAATCCAGATTATGAAGTTTTAATATTTGACTTAATTGAGGAAGTGAAATATAATTTTCATATACTTCTTTATTATCAATCTGAATTCTAACTTATCTTTCTTGACCACCTGTAATCTGAACACTTGCAACGCCATCAATTTGTGAGAATCTGTCTTTTAGTCTTTTATCAGCAATTTCATATAATTCTCTGGGGTCTAAATTACCATTTAAAACAAGGTCAACAACTGGAAATTGTCTTAAATCTATTTTTTGAATTATAGGTTTTTCTACATCTGGTGGAAGCTGATTGAGTATTGCGTCCACTTTATCTTTCGTTTCCTGATTAGCAACATCAACATCTTTCCCGAGCTGAAATTCAATAATTATTATTGAAGCTCCATCTAATGAATATGATTCTATTCTTTCAATTCGGCTTATAGTTGATATCGCATCTTCAATTTTCTTGGTTATTAAAGTTTCAATTTCTTTAGGACCAGCTCCAGGATAAATTGTTTGAATAGTAACATAAGGTATTTCAACATCGGGTTGAAAATTTAAATTCAAATTGAAATAAGCAATTAGACCAAAAATTAAAAATACTGAAAGCCCAACAGTAGTTAATACGGGACGATTGATTGATAATTTTGCTAAAAACATTTTTATTCCTTTATTGAATTATTTTAACCTTAATTCCCTCTTCCAATTGAGCAGAACCTTTGACAACCAATAAATCACCTTCATTAAGCCCATTTAGAATTTCATAGTAAATGCCGCTTTGATTTCCATTGGTAATATATCTTTTCACAGGTCTATCATTATTTACTACAAAAACATAGTTACCATTTTCATCTTTATAAACTAAGTTACGAGGGATAATAATAGCACTAGGATTTTCGTATATTAAAATTTTAATTTCAGTAGTAACTCCACTTTTTAATACACCTCGAGGATTATCAAATTCAACTTCAACAAAAAATGCTTGCATCGTCGGGTCTTTAGCCATTGAAATTTCGACAATTCTACCGATAAATTTTTCTCCATTAAACTCGGTAGTAACTTTCATACCTTTTTTAAACTTGTTCAATTCATTTTCTGAAACCCAAATTTTACTTCTCATTTTATGTATTTGAGAAATAGTAAATAGTGGTGCTTCATTTTTAACATTATCGCCTGGATGAACTTTCTTATCTACTATAACTCCATCAAAAGGTGCCTCAATGAATAATGTTAGTTTTGCAGACTCATAGTTTCGTTTGGCAACAAGATATTAAGTTTCTATTGCGTCAAAATTTGATTGAGATGTTTCACCAGCTTGAAGTAGGACTTTCATTTTTCATAATTCTTTTTCAAATTTTCATAAGCGGTTTTTGCCTGTTGATATTGAATTGCTGGATTGTAAGTATCAAATTCAACTACAATATCTCTTTCTCTAACAAAAGAACCAACTGAAAAATTTACTCTTTCAATCTTTCCGCCAATCATTGCTCCTTTCGTTGCTTCTTTTATACCCATAAGTTTCGAATAAAATGTAAGAAATTGTTCGAATGGTTGGTATTTAACTTTTTCAACTTTAACAGGAATACTATACTCGTCGGTATTTTGTTTAGTTTTTTCCTCATCTCCACAAAATGTTAATAAAACTGCTGAAGAAATTATTAATACATTAAAAATATTTTTTAATATCATATTGATTATTCTCCTATTAATCATCAATTTTATGATAGTTTAGATAAGACAAATCTGTTTTGCCTAATATTTGCTCAAGTTCGAATTTATTTATAAGATAAGAATAAATCGATTGAATATAATTAGTTCTTGCCTGTTTAAGAGCCATATCAGCATTTTGAATCTCAAGTTGACTTCCTGTTTCCTCCTTATAACGAACTCTTGCAATTTCATAAGCGCGTTCAGCAACTGAAACATTTTTACTCTGTGCATTTATAAGAGCCTTTATTCTATTAAGTTCATTTAATTTTGATTTAACTTGAGTTACGATAAAATTTTTGTATTGATTAAAAATTTCCTCTGTTTGCTTAAAATTTATAGTTGCTTGTTCAACTCTGTTTTTAGTTCTATTTCCTTTCCATAAATTAATTGATAAACCAATTCCAATAGTCATTTGCGAATAACTCTGAAATTTCCATTTATCAGATGAACCTGCATATGTGAAATTTCCAAATGCAAAAATGTTAGGCCAGTATTCTGAAACATCAAGCTGAATAAATTCTTCATCAACTTGTTTTTTCAAATCGAGACTTTTAAGACCAAAGTTATTTTGAAGTGCTTCTGATATCAGATCGTTTTCCGATGGGAGGTCTTCTTCTACGTAGTTAATTTCACCCGATAGAGAAATCTCTTCGGACTGCGGAATTCCAATTATCAACTTTAAACCATCCAAAGCGCTTTTAAGATTATTTTGCATTTGAAGAACAACAGGCCGAATATTTTCAACTGCAACTTCCGCTTGCAACAAATCAAATTCAGATACGAATCCTTGTTCATAAAGCGATTTAACATTCTTTAGATTATCTTGCGCATTTATAAAACTGGCTTCAGTTATCTCGGTAATTTTCTTAAGCAATAGTCCACCATAAAAAGCAGTTTGAACAGAGAGAACAGTTTTTGAAATTTGATTATTTAATTCCGCTTTAGCAAGATTGTAATAAATTTTTGATGCACCAATACCCCTGAAAACAGCTGAACTGAAAAGTGTTTGAGTTATTTTAAATTCTGCTTGATAATTGTTAGTTTTAGCGAATGATTGAAGTTTTGTTTCTAATGGTAAAAATTTATTGTTATCTCTAGGAATAACATTTTCATCAAACAGAATTGCATAAGTAGAATTTCTAAGCAAAGCAACAAAGTCAGGGAAAGGCATTTTAGGCTTCTCAATAAAGTGAGAGAAATTTGCAGAAAAGTCAACACTTGGAAGTGCTTAGCCGAATGCTTCATCCACCGCTGCTTCGGCTTTTTTAACATTCATTATTGCAACTTTAATATCCGTATTGTTTTTTAATGCAAGATTTATTGCATCATCTATTGTTATTGTCCTTTTTTGTGCTAAACATTGTAATGATAATATTATTGAAAATATTATTAGAAAAACTAAAATTCTTTTGTTTACTTCCATCTGTATTTTCATTATAGTTTCTCATAATTCGATTTAGTTTAATTCTTAATTAAAATTCAATGGAATAAGTTCAATTTGTTTTTGAAAATGTTCGCGGGTAAGTTAAGTGTTATTATTTCCATTAAGTTGAAAAAAATTAAAGATATTTTTATCAAATATAGAATTATAAGTTTTATTTTCTCATTAAGTTTTATTTAAGTGGTTTATAAGATTGATTAACGGATTATTATCCAAAATAAAATCAAACCTTATCATTAAAATCTGATTGTAGTTCAAAATATAAGAAAATAAACTCCTTTTTTATTTAATCCCTTGTAAAAAAGTTTTATTCTCTTATCATTAACAAGTTCTAATTAAATAATGCTAACGATCTTAATGTCTTGTTTATTAAAATAACATTTGAATAAATCCAACTGCAATTGAAAAAAACAAATCTAATGGATTTTATTGAGTTTACCTCAGTGAATTGAAAAAAAACGACAAGCGTTAACCATAGTAATTTTGGACAGATGAGTTTTTGTTAAACTAATTTTTCTATAACTGCAGTAAAATTATCCTACAAAGATGAAGTTAACTTTATCAAATTATTTTTAGTAAATCATTTCTAACAATTAATATTTTTAAGGTAATATTAAAAAGGTTTTCTTACAGGAATTTTCACTAAATTATTAAATTTTCTCAAAATGGCTTTTTTTAGTTATTATATTATTTAGAAAAATGTTAAAAATAGTTTATTAAGATGGAAAAAATTTAATTAAGCCCGACGATTTTTTAAAAACTCCTTGAAACAGGAAAAGATATATTAAAGGTCGGAGTCCTTGCATCTACTATATTTCCTTCTGATTTAGATGTACAGATAAAGGCTGCGTATGTAAAAAGACTAAATGAAATTTGAGTAAGTAAAATAGTATATTCAGATAGCGCAATTTATTTTGATATAAAACCTATATTACCTTTTATGGTATATGGGACTTTAAGTGGAAAAGAGTGAGCAATTCCATAACAAGGAGTGGTAAAAATAAAAAAATTTCTGGGTAGTGTCTTTAAAAATGAAGCTATAGGCAGAAATGAAGAAATAACTATGTTAGTTTACGTTATTATATAGCTTCAATAAGAGGGACACCTTCAAGATTTAATGGGTTTATATTTTAGGACTGAGTGTCATCAATATTTAAAATAAGTTATTCCAAAAAAATCTATAGAGATTAAATGGATTATATGCGTAATTCATCAACACAAAATTCCTTTTGAATTATTAGCATTTATATCAATTACTTAATTATTATCACCATCATAATTCTCGCCCCATTTGTAAATTTCCTTTATATTCTAATCTTTCTTAACAAATTAAATATTGGGACAATTTCCAAATTCTCAATAATTTACTTAGAAAAATAGCATAGAGATTATCTCAGGTGTTTTTAGAATAGGCTAATTAGTTAAAAAAATTGCCTAATATCTGATAATACAAGAAAAATTAATGTTATAAAACTATCTTTGTTATGATATTTATTTTGAACTTAGATATAAATAATCATACTTTTCAAAAATTAAGGAACTAGTAATGAAAGTTTTAATATTGTCGTCCGATGGCTTTAGATTTAGTAAAAGACAAATATTTTCAGATCACCGTTGTTGAAATAAATAAAAATAATCTTAATAAAATACCGAAAGAATTACCAATTAAGAAAATTGAAAAAGATATTTCAAAATCATCTGAATTATTGAAATTACTAAAAAAAAACTGATATTGTATTAAATGCACTGCCCAGTTATATGGGCTATAAAACACTTGAGACAATAATAAATTCAGGGAAAGATGTTGTTGATATTACATTTTCATCAGAGGATCCGTTTCATTTAGATAAATTAGCAAAAAAGAAAAATGTAACTGCCATTGTTGATTGCGGAGTTGCTCCAGGATTGAGTAATATTATTATTGGTTATGTAAATTCCAAGCTTGATAAAATTCATTCAATTAAAATTTATGTTGGTGGATTACCACGAGTAAGGGAATTGCCCTATGAATACAAGGCAGTTTTTTCTCCAATAGATGTGATTGAAGAATATACACGACCTGCGAGATTAATTGAGAATGGTAAAGTCGTTGCTCGTCCTGCGTTGTCTGAACCTGAACTGATTAACTTCCCAGATATAGGAATTCTCGAAGCTTTTAACAGTGATGGTTTGAGAACCTTGTTGTTCACAATTAAAGCTAAAGAGATGAAAGAAAAAACTCTTCGATATCCTGGACATATTGATAAAATTTTGCTTCTAAAAAAGACAGGCTTTTTCAATAAAGATTTTATTAAAGTGAAAAATGTAAAAATTAGACCAATTGATCTTACTACAAAACTGTTATTTCCATTATGGGAATTAAAAGATAATGATAGAGATTTTACTGTAATGAAAATTATAGTTGAAGGTGTGAAGAGTAACCAAAATTTGAGATACATTTTTGACTTGATTGATTATTATGATGAAGTGACCAAAGTTCATTCTATGGCAAGAACAACAGGATATACAGCAACAATGACGGTGAGAATGTTGGCTAATGGACTTTTTAACAAAAAAGGAATTTGTCCACCTGAATTCATAGGAGATAAATCAGATTGTTTTGAATTTATTTTGAAAGGATTAGAAGAAAGAAATATTCTTATTAAAGAGTCCAAAGAAACAATAAATGAAACTTCTAATTAGTCCTTAAAGATCATTTGGCTAGTTTGTTTTATTAACTTTAAGTCAGGCTTCGTCATTGGACTTAATTTTAAAGACAAGATTGAACATTTATACCTAATTTAGTTTTATTCTGAAATAAATGTATCACATATTATCAATCTTTGCTACTTTTTAATCTCCCTTGCAAAATTGTGTCTTTTGAGACAATCCAAAAATCAGATATATTTATAATTGTTTTCTTTTTTCTATGGGTGAGTAAAAATTGGTAAATTTGAAATAAAACTTTAAAAAAATCTTAAGGAGTAAATTATGACTAATATTATTGATGTTTGGGCAAGAGAAATACTTGATTCTCGTGGAAATCCTACAATAGAAGTAGAAGTAGCACTTGAAAGCGGTGTCGTTGGTAGGGCGGCGGTTCCAAGCGGCGCATCAACAGGTGAACACGAAGCAGTTGAATTAAGAGACGGCGATAAATCTCGTTACAACGGGAAGGGCGTAAAAAAAGCCGTTGAAAATGTAAATGAAAAAATCGCTGATGAACTTATTGATTTTGATGTTACTGACCAAGTTGCAATTGATAATCTCTTAATTACACTTGATGGCACCGATAATAAATCCAATCTTGGCGCAAATGCTATTCTTGGAGTTTCTTTGGCGTGTGCAAAAGCAGCTGCAGAATTCTTCGGACTTCCTCTTTACAAATACATCGGTGGAGTTAATGCAAAAACTCTACCCGTTCCTATGATGAATATTATCAATGGCGGCAAACACGCCGATAATAATGTTGACTTTCAAGAATTTATGGTTATGCCAGTTGGCGCTCCAAACTTTTCAGAAGCTTTAAGGATGGGAACAGAAACTTTTCATTCCTTAAAATCAGTTCTATCAAAGAAAGGTTATAACACTGCCGTTGGTGATGAAGGAGGATTTGCTCCTAATCTTAAATCCAATGAAGAAGCAATTGAAGTAATTCTTGAAGCTATTGAAAAAGCTGGCTATAAAGTTGGAACAGACATTGCAATTGCACTTGACCCTGCTGCAAGTGAGTTTTTCTTAAAAGATAAAAATGCTTATCATCTCTTTAAATCTGCACCAGATAAACTTATTCCGATTGAAAAAATGGTTGATTATTGGGCTGATTGGGTTAATAAATATCCAATCGTCTCCCTTGAAGATGGTATGGCTGAAGATGATTGGGACGGCTGGAAATTACTAACTGATAAAGTTGGAAATAAAATACAACTTGTAGGAGACGATTTGTTCGTTACAAATACAGAACGACTCGCGCGAGGTATTGAAGCTGGTGTAGCTAATTCAATTCTAATTAAAGTAAATCAAATTGGCACCCTGACAGAAACTCTTGACGCAATTGAACTTGCAAAAATAAATGGATACACAAGCGTAATAAGTCATCGTAGTGGCGAAACTGAAGACACTACTATTGCTGATATCGCAGTAGCAACAAATGCCGGTCAAATTAAAACAGGCTCTGCATCAAGAACCGACAGAATAGCAAAATATAATCAGCTTCTTAGAATTGAAGAAGAATTGGATTCTACTGCTGTTTTCCTTGGACTAAATGCTCTTAATTATAACGGATAATAATAACTGTGGTGGCTTACTAAAAAATATATTTTCATAGTGTTTCTTTGAGCCTTGGAGTCTTCGTGGCAGATAAAACCTCGTCTATTCAGAAAACTTAAAACAACAGCCACAAAGTCACTAAGGCACAAAGTTATACAAAGAAATCTTTTGTCACTACCTTTTTCATAAATTATATAAGGGGATTTTATGAACAATTTTATTGAAAACTGTAATCAACTAATAAATGAAAACAAAGTTGAGTTTTTAGACTTAAAAGCTACTGATCTAACTGGCAGACTTCACCATATTTCACTTCCATATTTTGAAGGGCTTTTAGAAAAACTAATTAATGAAGGTGTTGGCTTTGATGGCTCAAGCTATGGTTTTAGAAAAGTTGAAAATAGTGATATGATATTGATCCCTGATTTAGCAACAGCAAAGATTGACCCTTTCAGACAAGCACCAACTTTAAGTTTTTATTCACATATAGTTCTTACTGATGAACAAAGAAGTACATTTTTACAAGATGGAAGATATCTTGCCAAAAAAGCTGAACAATTATTAAAAGAAATTACTGGTGCTGATAAATCCTGGTGGGGACCTGAATTTGAATTCTATATTTTTTCAAACGTAGAATACGACACCCGAACAGCTACATCATACTACAAAGTAGAACATGCAGAAGAATTTTATAAAAAAGCATATCACGCTGCTAATCCTTTTGATGAATATGATGATTTTAGAGATGAAGCTTGTAAACTTCTTAAAGCACAAGGAATAAATGTAAAATATCATCATCACGAAGTTGGAGAACGCGGTCAACAAGAAATAGAAACTTATTTTTCTGATTTGCTTACCACTGCTGATAACATAATCACAACAAAATATATTCTTTTCAATTTTGCAAAACAGAAGGGGCTATACATTACTTTTATGCCTAAACCAATGTACCAACAGGCAGGCAATGGAATGCACTTACATTTTTATCTAACTAAAGATGGTAAAAATCTCTTTTACGAAAAAGGCGAATACGGTAACTTAAGCAAACTTGCAAAGAATTTTATTGGCGGAATGCTTAAACACGGAAGGGCTCTTTCTGCGTTTACCAATCCTTCGACTAATTCATATAAAAGACTTGTGCCCGGTTTTGAAGCTCCTGTTGCTCTAACTTATGGAATGGGAAACAGAGCTGGTGCAATAAGAATTCCTAAATATGTTAACAATCCTGATGAGACAAGATTTGAATATCGTCCTCCTGATGCGACTGCAAATCCATATCTTTGCTTAGTTGCAATGCTGCTTGCTGGAATTGACGGAGTTGTAAATGATATTGATCCCGTTAAAGAAGGATTTGGACCTTATGATAAAAATTTCCTTGAAACTGATGACATACATAAAATTCAGTTTCTCCCCCGAAATCTTGCTGAAGCTTTAGATGCCCTTGAGTTAGATAATGAATTTTTGAAACGTGGGAATATTTTTACAGATGAGCTGCTTCAACAGTGGATTAAAACTAAAAATGAAGAAATTCATTCAATTGGTACTATGCCACATCCGTTTGAATATAAAATGTATTTTAATTTGTAGAGTTCCTTTATCCATATAACTTTATACAATAATCACATCTTTATTTAACTTTCACTCAGTCCATTGAGTAAATTTACTCAATGGATTGAGGAATAAATCAAAATAAATCTAAAACATCCAGTCTTAAAAATTCACGCCAATTAAGTGCATCCTCAGAAATCAGAATTGATTTTTTAACATTAAATTTTTTAGTAAAATTAATTAATCCTTTGTGCGATTTTGCTTTACCTATTTTAACTTCTATCGGTATCGCTTTATTATTTTTTTGAATTATAAAATCCACTTCATCATTTACATCTCTCCAATAAAAAACCTGAAAATTATTTACTCTTGCTAAATTGATTAAATGCGCACCAATAGTTTGTTCAACTTTTCTACCCCATTTAACAGAATCGTTTTTAATGGATTTAAAATTTAAATCTTCATAAACAGAAGAAAGGGAGGTGTTGTAAACAATCCATTTCGGAGAAGAAGACCTGGACTTAATTTTTGATTCTGAAAATTTTTGAAGTCCAACCAAAAGCCAAACTTCATCTAACAATTTTTGATAGTGAGCTAAAGTTGTAGTGTTTCCTGCATCTGTTAATTGACCAAGAATTTTTGTGTATGAAAGAACTTCTCCACTAAAAATACAACCCAATTCAAAAAGATTTTTAAGCAATGCAGGTTTCTGAATATGAGTAAGTTGAAGTATATCTTTAGAAATGGTTGGCTCGATAATCGAGTTTCGAATATAATCTTTCCATCGTAATTCATCTTTTATAAGGTGAGCCGAACCAGGATAACTTCCAAAATAGACATACTCATCAGCAGAGAAACCAAAAGCATCTGCCATTTCAGTAAAAGACCAATGTGGCAATTGAATTAATTCAAACCTTCCCATTAGCGATTCAGTTAAACCTTTTGAAATAAGAAGAGTTGATGAACCCACTAAAACAACACGAATATTTACATTATGTCTTCTGTCTTTATCCCATTCCTTTTTAACCAAATCACTCCAATTATTTATTTTTTGAACCTCATCAATTATAAGTAAATAAGTATTTGACCCAGATGTTTTTAACTGAGCGCGGACAAAATCCCATTGCTGCTGAATCCAAATAGAGTTAGAAGATGGGACAGCATCTGCTGAAACAAAATGAAAAGGAATATTAATTTTTTTCGTTAATTGAATTGCAAGAGTAGTTTTTCCAACCTGCCTGGGTCCTGTAATAACCTGAATAAGATTTTTTCGTTCATTTAGCCTTGATTGAATTACTTTAAGTTGTTTTCTCTCGTACATAAAATTTACTCAATTGAATGAGTAAATTTACTCAATGGATTGAGTAAATTCCAAAACATTATTTCAGGTCTGATTTAATGCCTTTTCATAAACTGCATAAGTCTTTTCATCAAAGCAAACGAAAATAACTTTTTCAATGGAGTCATTTTTATTCAAGAACTTTTTCACTTCAGCGATGGCTATCTTCGTTGCTCTTTCTAATGGGAAACTATAAATCCCCGTGCTTATTGCAGGAAATGCAATTGTTTTTATACCATTTTCTACTGCCAAAGTCAGAGAATTTTTATAGCAATTTGCAAGAAGCACATCTTCATTGTTATTACCGCCTTGCCAAACGGGTCCAACTGTATGAATTATGAATTTTGCGGGGAGATTAAATCCTGGAGATATTTTAGCCTCACCAGTCTCACAACCACCAAGTTTCTTATTAAATTCACGAAGTTCAGGACCTGCAGCACGATGAATTGCTCCATCAACTCCACCGCCACCAAGTAATGATGAATTGGCTGCATTCACAATAGCATCAACTTTGAGTTTTGTGATATCTCCTTTATGTATTTCTATTTTAGTTTTCATTGCCACACCTTAAAATTTTAATTAAGAGAATTAAAATTTTTTATTCTAAAATATCTAAATATTAAAACCTTTTGTAAACACAAATCATAAAATATCAATTAACTAAATTAAAATCTCAGACAAAAAATAAATAAGTCATATGACTTATTTTAATTTGAATAAATTACAATTATACTTAGACATAATTAAACAAAATATATTAAATCATAATCAAAGGTTAATGTTATGAAAACTAACATTTTAATTTGTTTTAGGTATTATCATTTACCTTTCTAATTTTATTTATTCTCAATCAGAACCAGTTTTATATTTCTGTGAGAGATATGATAGTAGATTAGGAGAGGTTAACATTAGTGACCGTTTTACTCGTGGTTCAATTACAGTAGTTGTAAAATGTGATTATAAATTAAATTTAGAGAATGTTGCAATTCAATATGATAGATACAATGAAAGAACTAACAAATTTGAGTTTTATAAAAAATTTTATTTCACTCTAGAACCTGATATGAAGTATGTTTATTTTTTAAAAAATTCAAAAAGTGATATGAATTTTGAGGATACTGGTTTTTACAGAGTTTTCCTTTTAGACGAGGACGATAAAACTGTGGCAAGTTCTCTTATTGAAATTGTTAGGTAAAATTTTGTATATAAAAAATCTTTAGAATATATTTGTGCCATTAAAAATTAAGAATTAGGATTTAATATTTATGAAAAAAGGTATTCATCCAGAATATAGGCCGGTAGTATTTCTAGATCCATCATGTGATTTTGCAATACTTACCCGTTCAACTATTAAAGCAAATGATACCATACAATGGAAAGATGGAAATACATATCCACTTGTAAAATTAGAAATTTCCAGCGGTTCACATCCATTTTTTACTGGTAAACAAAAACTCGTCGATAGTGCTGGTAGAGTTGAGAAATTCAATAGAAAATATAGTAAAAAGAAAAATTAGTTTCTTTGAGCCTCCTTTATTTAAAGCCCATTTCAAAGTTTGAGATGGGCTTTTTATTTCACTAACCTTTAACAACTTTTTAAAATAGGATTTTTCTGATACTTCCTTTTATACAATGCAAACTGAAACTTTACAATGAAAAAATATAAATTCTTTTCAATAAAATGGTTTCTTTTATAATAGGAACTTTGCCACTCAAACACAAAAACGTTTTTATCACACTAATCTAAATACTTATAGAACTATATTTGCAATAAAATTATTAAAAAGTATTTATAAGGTTTTTATGCTTGATTTAAAATTTATAAGAGAAAATCCTGATTTAGTTCGTAAGGGTATTATGAATAAAAATGAAAGAGATAGAATTGATGAAGTTCTTGAATTAGATAAAAAACGAAGAGAGATAATTTCGTTATCTGAAGAACTTAAATCTAAAAGGAATAAAGTTTCAAATGAAATTCCTGCATTAAAGAAAAAAGGAGAAGATATAAATTCACTTCTTGCTGAGATGAAAGAAGTTTCTGATAAAATCTCTGAGTTAGATTATAACTTAAAAGCTATTGAAAGCGAATTAGAAAATATTCTTTTGTATATACCTAATATTCCTCATCATTCTGTTCCAATTGGAAAATCTTCTGATGAAAATATAGAAGTAAGAAGATGGTTACCTGATGGTTTTTCATTTGAGTTGGAAAATGATTTTAAGTTATTAGATCATATTGAAATTGGTAAAAAATTAAACATATTAGATTTTGAACGAGGGGCAAAAGTTAGCGGCTCTGGATTTCCTGTTTACAAAGGGAAAGGAGCAACTTTAGAGAGAGCTTTGATTAACTTTATGCTGGATTATCATCTCGAGAAACATAACTATACAGAAATTTTCCCTCCTTTTTTAGTTAATCGTGACTCAATGAAAGGAACAGGGCAAATTCCTAAAATGGAAGAGGATATGTATTTCATTGAAAAAGATGGTTTATTCCCTATACCTACTGCAGAAGTTCCAATTACAAATCTCTTTAAGAATGAAATTCTAAATGAAAAAGATTTACCAATTAAATTTGTTGGATACTCTGCTTGTTTTAGAAGAGAGGCTGGTTCTTATGGTAAAGAAAGTAAAGGATTTCTAAGAGTTCATCAGTTCAATAAAGTTGAAATGGTAAAATTCGTTAAGCCAGAAACTTCTTATAATGAGCTTGAAAGTTTAGTTAAAGATGCTGAAGACATATTACAAGAATTAAAAATTCCATACAGGGTAATTTTGCTTTGCAGTGGAGATTTAAGTTTTTCAGCAACAAAATGTTATGATATTGAAACTTGGTCACCCGCAGAAAATCGTTGGCTTGAAGCATCATCTTGCAGTAACTTTGAAGATTTCCAAGCAAGAAGAGCTTCTATCAGATATAGAAATGAATCTACTAAAAAACTTGAATTTGTTCATACCCTTAATGGCAGCGGTTTAGCTACAAGCAGACTTATGGTTTCGTTACTTGAAAATTATCAAACACCCGAAGGAAAACTTATTGTACCTGAAGCTTTGCAAAAATATACTGGCTTTAAAATAATCGGCTAAATACTTTGAACCAATCGAAATTCAAAAAAGTTTTTTATTTAACTCAATATAATTATTCTCGATGAAAAATCTTTTTACTCTTAAAAAATATTTCTTAAAATATAAGTCAAAACTTTTGTGGGGGTTTTTATTTATTCTAATCTCAAATGCAGGCGTAGTATATATTCCTATTTTGTTGAAAGAATCTATTAACCAGCTTCAAAACTCAATCTCAAAAGAAAAACTTCTTGAATACTCATTACTAATAATTTTAACATCTTTAATAGCGGGAATTTTTAGATTTCTAATCAGACAAACTATTATTGTTGTATCTAGAGAAATAGAATTTGACTTAAGAAGAGATTTCTGGAATCACGTACAAAAACTACCTTTTCGATTTTTCCAGAATAATTCCACTGGAAACATAATGGCTCACGCTACAAATGATATAAACGCTGTTCGTTCTTTTGTAGGACCCGCAGTAATGTATTCAATAGACACTGGAATCAGAATTATGATAGTTGTTATAATTATGATTTCAATTGATTGGTCATTAACCCTTTTTGCATTGTTACCACTTCCCTTTCTTTCAATTGCAGTCTATAAAATTATGAAACTAATTCACGAAAAATATATTAGAATTCAAGAAAAATTTTCTGAACTCACCTCAAAAGCTCAAGAAAATTTTGCTGGAATAAGAATTATTAAATCTTTTGTCAGAGAAGAAAGTGAAATCCAGCAGTGGAAAAATCTAAGTAAAGATTATCTAAAAATGAATATGAGTCTTGTTAAAGTTCAAGCTTTGATAATGCCTATTTTGCTTATTATAACTGGCCTTTCAATAATAATAGTTATTTGGATTGGTGGTATAAAAATAATAAATCAACAAATAAGTCTCGGCGAAGTTACAGCTTTTATTGTTTATCTAGGAATTTTAATCTGGCCAGTAATTGCATTCGGTTGGGTTACCAATTTAATTCAACAGGCTGAAGCAAGTATGAAAAGATTAAATAAAATCTTCAAAGAACCTTATGAAATAATTGACTTAAAAAATTCTTCTTTTGACAAAAAATCCATCGAAGGATATATTGAATTCAGAAATGTTTATTTCAGATATAACGATAATTTACCCTATGTTTTAAAAAATATAAATCTAAAAATCGAGAAAGGTAGTACTATAGCAATAATCGGACCAACTGGTTCAGGAAAGACTTCTCTTATAAATTTAATACCAAGATTATATGATGTATGCGAAGGTGAAATAATAATTGACAGTTTTAACGTTAAAGAAATTCCCTTGGAAATTTTAAGAAAAAATATTGGATTAG
>Ga0308389_1001038_pt1 | contig 19492 bp, 12 predicted proteins | sample Hotspr2Sample148_FD_202362 | JGI IMG/M metagenome (GOLD analysis project Ga0308389, IMG submission 202362) | Hot spring phototrophic mat microbial communities from Mushroom Spring, Yellowstone National Park, Wyoming, United States - 20040719_148 ... | reverse complement strand
GCACTAATTATTGATGTCAGAAACTTTTTTGTTGCTTTCTACAATAAGGAATCAGGAATGTTGCATTCTATTTTCGAAACAGATGAAAAAGATGATATAATTGTCTGGAAAGCCAAAGGTTCATTAATTGGATATTTAATTGAACAGTCTAGAACATTACTGTTAAAAAAATCTGAAATTGAAGAACTAATCTCAACTAATAAAATTATACTTGTAGGCACATTACCAGAAGTATGGCTCGGCGTTCCACTTATAATTAAAGATGAAATTCTTGGTGCAGTTGTAATTCAAGATTATGATAATCCTGACGCTTTTGATTCAATGACTATCAGAGTAATGGAAAATATATCAAGATATTTTAGTGTATTTATTGAACGCAACTTAAACGAACAACAATTGATAGAGAGTGAAGAAAGATTTAGAAACTTATTTGAAAATCAAGAAGCAATTTTACTTTTATTAGATGCTGAATGTGGAATGATTATGGATGCTAATAAATCTGCTTTGAAATTTTATAAATGCACATTAGACCAACTAAAAGAAAAAACTATTTTTGATATTGATACTGCTTCTTCAGAAATAATAAAAAATTCTATTATAAAAATCTATAAAGGCTTACAAAATAGATTTGAAGCTAAACACAAGCTATTCAATGGAGAAATTAAAGATGTTGAAATCTTCACTTCAATTATTACAATAAAAAATCATAAGTTTATTTATGCAATCGTTTTTGATAAAACTGAACAGAAAAAAGCAGAAAAAGAAATTCATTTACTTAAAACTGCTGTAGTCCAAAATCCCTCTATGATAATCATTACAAACACTGAAGGCGAAATTGAATTTGTAAATCCAAAATTCTCTGAAGTTACTGGTTATCCATCGGAAGAAATTTTAGGCAAAAATACACGAATACTTAAATCAGGCTTTCACGCCGATGAATATTATTCTGAGATGTGGAAAACAATTAAAAGTGGTTCCGAATGGCACGATGAGTTCTTGAACAAGAAAAAAGATGGTTCTCTTTATTGGGTTGAAACTATTATATCTCCAATTAAAGAACTAGATGGAAAAATTACTCACTTTGTTGCTGTTCAAGAAGATATAACTCAACGTAAAAAGGTACTTGAACAGTTAGTAAAATCTGAAGAAGAGTTTAGGTCGGTTTGGGAAAATTCGGTTGATGCTATGCGACTTGTTAATGAGGATGGAATAGTAGTAAATGTTAATCAGGCATACTGTAATTTATTTAAAGTTGAGAGAGAGCTACTAATTGGAAAGATTTTTAACGCTGCTTATGTTATTAGAGATGAAGATAAATCACTTAGTAACTTTATACAAAGATTTAAACTTAGAACAATTAGAAAGAAATTCGAGACAGAGATTCAATTACATAATGGTGAGATGATATGGGTTGAATTAACAAATGCATTCATTGAAATAAAAAATTCTGCTCCATTGCTTTTAAGTATTTTTAGAGATATAACTGCTTATAAAAAATTATTAAATGAAACAATCCAGGCAAAAGAAAAAGCAGAGGAAATGAATCGTGTTAAATCTTATTTCTTTGCTAATATGAGTCATGAACTTAGAACACCTCTGGTTGGTATTCTTGGTTTTGCTGATATTTTGATAGAAGAACTTGAAGACAGACCCGATTTGCGGAATATGGCAGAACTAATTTCTAAGTCAGGCAATAGATTAAAAGAAACATTAAATTTAATTTTAAGTCTGTCTAAACTTGAATCAGGTAAACTTGAAGTCAAATTAAAAGAAGAAAATATAATACCATATATCAAAAATTCTTTTGAACTTTATGAACAAACCGCATTAAAAAAAGGATTAAATTATAATCTCATAATTCCTGAAAATGAAGTAATTTGTAGAATTGACAATAATCTCTTTCAGAATGTATTAAATAATTTGATAAGCAACGCTATTAAATTCACCGAAAAAGGCTCTGTTGATGTTAAAATTGAACTAATTAAAACAAAAGTAAGAATCCATGTTATCGATACTGGTATTGGAATTGCAAAAGAGTATCATAACTTAATCTGGGATGAATTTAGACAGGTAAGTGAAGGGTTGAATAGAAGTTTTGAAGGTACAGGTTTGGGATTAACTATAGTTAAGAGATTTACTAATTTGATGGGTGGTAGAGTATTCCTTGAAAGTGAGCTCGGTAAAGGAAGTGACTTTATTTTAGAATTTGATTTTATAAATCCTATAAAGAATGATGAAAATAATTCTTTTGAAAGTCAAATCACCGCTTCAATACCAATTGAAGATAAGATTAATAAATTTGATTTGCTATATGTGGAAGATGATCAAGCGTCGATTGATATTGTAAGTTTAATGTTAAAAAACAAATATACCTTTGATATTGCTCGTAATTCAGAAGAAGCACTGATTAAAGTTAAACAAAATTCATACAGGGCTATTTTAATGGATATAAACCTTCAGAGAGGTCAAAATGGTCTTGAAATTGCTTCAATGATTAGAAATTTAAGTGGCTATGAAAATATCCCTATCGCTGCCGTTACAGCTTACGCATTAAGTAAAGATAAAGAATCTTTCTTGTCTCAGGGTATGACCCATTATTTAGCTAAACCATTTTCTAAAACAGACCTTTATAATTTAATCAATGACATGTTGAAAAAATAATTTAACCATTATTCATTTCCTAAATCCATTAGTATTAACATATTTCTAACACCACAAATAAATTATTACATAACTTGTTTAATTTTACTATGAGAAAAATAAATTTCAAATGATATAACTAATGATGAAAGATTAACCAGTTTGTTAAGATAAATTTTTAGGAATAAGTTTTCAATTATTTTTTTATAAATATGAAAAGGGAAAAATTTCTAAAGACAGCTGCTTTAAGTTTAAGCACATTATTTCTTTCTGATATAAATATAAATCCGAACAACAGACCTCAAAAGGTTACTTCATCTCAATTACCACACAGAATCATTAAGCCGAGAAAACTTAATTCAGGAGATACTATAGCTTTCGTAGCACCAGGAAGTTATATTTCAAAAGAAGAACTTGATGAATCAATAAAAAAAATTGAAAACTTAGGATTTAAAGTTGTTTACTCAGAAAAAATATTGAGTCAAAATGGTTACTTTTCAGGAACAGATAATGTTCGTGCTGAAGACTTGATGGAAAAGTTTGAAGATAAAAATGTTAATGCTATTATGTGTATTCGTGGTGGTTACGGCTGTGCAAGAATTCTTCCATTACTAGACTATAAATCAATAAAAAAGAACCCTAAAGTTTTAATTGGTTATAGTGATGTTACTGCTTTGATGTTTGGTATCTTTAAAAAAACTGGTTTAATTACTTTTCATGGTCCTGTGGCAATTTCAACCTTCAATGATTTTTCCATAAATAACTTTAGGGCAATTTTAATGAATGAAGATTATCCTCAAAAATTCTTTAATGCTAACAACTCTGCTGATGAAAATCCATACGGAGTTGTCTCAATTGTTAAAGGTAAATCCAAAGGGAAACTAATTGGCGGAAATTTATCAATTATGACTTCGTTAATTGGAACAGAATATGATTTTAATTATGATAATTCAATTGTTTTTATTGAAGAGGTTGGTGAGGAACCTTATAGAATTGACAGAATGCTAACACAATTAATTCAATCAAAAAAATTTGAGAAGGCATCAGGCATTATGCTTGGAATCTTTAAAGATTGTGAACCCAAAACTTTCAATCCTGCTTTCTCAAAGTCATTTTCACTTATGGAAGTTCTAATAGATAGATTAGGAAACTTAAAAATTCCTATTATTTACGGAATGTCTTTTGGTCATATTAAAAATAAGTTTACAATTCCATTTGGTCTTGAAGCTATCTTAGATACAGAAGAGCAAACATTTACTTTAGAAGAATCTCCTGTTATCTAATATATTTGATTAATGTTTTATTCAATTTAAATTTTTAAGAGGTTTCCTATGAAAAATATTTTGTTTGCCTTAATTGCTATTTTCGGTCTCAATGGTTGCATTGTGTTTAAATCAGTTAGTTATGAAATTTCTTTATCAGGGGATATAAGTGGAAACTCATTAGTGATAATAGAAGACATCTCATCCGATGCACAAAATGAAGAAGATTTTAACAATGATATTCAATTTGTTTTTGATTATGCTCAAGTAAGCTCCCAGTTTATTGATGATATGAATAATGAGGGTAAAAAAATTATTTCAAGAAAACTTTTTATCCAAGATGGTAAATTAAACGCTCTTGTAAGTTATGAGTTTGATGATATAACTCTAATTGAATCAATTTATTTTGAAGACCCTTATTATTATTTAAACTTAGCTCCAGAGGATAGTATCATCTCTACAAATGGACAGATTTTTTCTTATGATGACTTTAAGAGAATCGTTTGGGATAAGTCAATGAAAACTCTCAATTTCCACATTTTTAGTGAGAATACTGATAATCCTAATATAAAATCGTTGGCTCCTTTTTATAAAAAATAATGTATGCTCAAATAGTTTTCCCACTACCATTTAGAAGGAGTTTCACTTATGAAATTCCTTCAGACTTAATTAAATATGCTAAAGCAGGTGTAAGGGTTATAGCACCTTTTGGTAAAAGAACTCTTACTGGATTTATATTACAAACTTCTAATGATATACCTGATAAAAAAGAACTAAAACAAATTAAAGAAATCATTGATGATATTCCTGTTTTAAATGAAACTATGATTAAATTTTATGAATGGTTGTCTGAATATTATTTATGTTCATTAGGTGAAGCATTCAAACTTTCTGTGCCCCCTGGAACAGACATAGAATCAAAAAGGATTATTTATTCAGATAAGAGTTTTATAGAAAAGGCATTATCAAAAGAGGTAAATAAAAATACAATCAGATATAAAATCTTATCAAATTTGTTTGAAAAAAATCAAATATCCTTAAACTCACTTCAAAAGAATGTTGGAAATAAAAATATTTACACTCAGATTAGAAAACTTCAAGAAGAAGGGTTAATTACCATCTCTGATGAATTAAGCAAGTTCAGGGTTAAACCTAAGAAAGTAAAATTTGTAAAGATTAAGAAAAGCTTAAAAGAAATTTATACTTCATTACCAGACATTGAACGCAGATCTCCCAATCAAGTTAAAGTTTTACTAACTTTAATACAAAAAGGAAATGAGATTTTACCTTTAGCTGAACTTATTCATAGAACTGAAACATCAAGAGCATCTATAGATAATTTAGTCAAAAAGGGTATATTAGAAATTTTTGATAAAGAAGTTGAAAGAAAATTTGATAATTTATACTCTGAGGAAACAAAAGAATTAGTTTTAACTAAACATCAAAAAGAGGTAATCAATCGCATTAGTTTAACAATTGAAGAGCAAAAATTTCAGACATTCCTGTTGCACGGTATTACTGGAAGTGGCAAAACTCAGATTTACATTGAATTAGCAAAAATTGTAACATCTAAAGGGAAAACAGTTTTAATACTTGTTCCAGAAATTTCATTAACTCCACAAATTGCGTCAAGATTTTTTAACAATTTTGGAGATACTGTTTCCGTGATTCATAGTCGTATGTCTGATGGCGAAAGATATGATGCATGGAGAAAGATTCTTAAAGGAAAATCGAAAATTGTTGTCGGTGCTCGTTCAGCACTTTTTTCACCTTTGAATAATTTGGGGTTGGTAGTTGTTGATGAAGAACACGATTCAAGTTACAAACAACAAGATCAGGTTCCCAAATATAATGCAAGAGATTCCGCTGTAATGTTAGGTAGTTTTTTAAATTGCCCAGTTGTTTTAGGCTCTGCGACACCTTCAATTGAAAGTCGTTTTAATGCTGATTCTGGTAAATACATATACCTTCATTTACCTGAGAGAATAGATGGGGCAAAAATGCCTAACATATTATCTGTCAATGTCATCGCTGAGAAAAAAAAAGGGAAAATGCAAGGGCTGTTTTCAAAAATTCTACTTGATAAGATTGAAGACAGACTAAAGAAAAAAGAAGGTGTAATTCTACTTCAAAACAGAAGAGGTTTCTCGACACAAATTTATTGTGAAGATTGCGGAGAAATTGAGACCTGTTCTAATTGTAGTGTCCCGCTTGTTTTTCACATAAGCAAGAATATTCTGGAATGTCATTATTGTGGATTAAATAAAAATATAATTAACTCCTGTTCAAATTGTGGCTCAATCAATATTAAACATTTTGGAGCAGGTACTGAAAAAGTTGAAGATGAACTTCTATTTTACTTCCCAAATGCAATTATTCGTCGGATTGATTCTGATTCAATAACAAAAAAAAATTTGTTAGGAAATATTTTATTAAGTTTCTCCAAAGGTGAGATTGATATTCTTGTCGGAACTCAAATGGTATCAAAAGGACTTGATTTCCCTCGTGTAACTTTAGTTGGAGTAATTTCTGCTGAAAATACATTATGGCTTCCTGACTTCAGAGCTGACGAAAGAACATTTCAATTGCTGACTCAAGTCGCTGGAAGGTCCGGTAGAAGTAAAGTAGAAGGCGAAGTAATTATTCAAACTAAAAATGACAAACATTTTGTTATTCAAAAAGTTCTGTTAAATGATTATGATGGTTTTTATAAAAGAGAGATTTTAGATAGGGAAAAACACGGGTATCCACCTTTTTCGCGATTAGCATTAATTGAAGCAAAAGATAAATCTGAACAGAAAGCAAAAGGTGCTGCAATTGATTTCCGCAAAGCACTTAGAAAATTTGAAAAACAATTGAAAATTTCCGAACCGACCACAGCATTGATTTATAAACTCAAAGGATTTTATCGTTATCACATACTCATTAAAAGTTTTAGGAATATTGATCCGGCAGGTAAAACACTTCGTAATGCAATCTTAGGAGCGTTTGCAGAATTTAATAGAGTTTCAAGATATAAAGATGTAAGATTGTTCTACGATATTGATCCGCAAAGTATAATGTGAGATTCTACAAGTAAAAAATTTCTGAAATTTACACTGCTGTCCAAAATAAACGTAAACCTGATCAATAAACTCTGATTTTAGTCCAAAATAAAAGAAAATAAATTCATTTTTATTTGAACCCCTTGTAAAAATGTATTACTTTTTTATTAGCAGATTTTGATTAAATGTGGCTAAAGCCAATAATATTCTATTCTTTATAATAACAGTTGGATAAATCCAACTGCAATAGATAAAAAAGAATCTAATCAACATAAAAAAAATTAAAAGTAGGGACAGGCTTTAGCCACATAAATATATTTATTTTAGACAAATGTGAGATTGTATAAGTAAAAAATTTCTGAAAGTTCTTCTTTCTTCAATAAAGAATTTTAATTTATAGTTTTTAGAACTGCCATAGACTATTCGAAGACAAGTGCTGCCCATAAATTAGAGTTTTTTAGAAAGATTCTGATTAAAAATTATTTCTAAAATTTTATACTGAAGATATTCTCTAAGAATATTTTTCTTGAAGGGGTTTTCTTTATCAGTGTAGAATTTTTCTATCTGGTTTAGACTTAACATTTTTCTAAGATATTGATTAAAAGATATACACGTTTTTTGAGTTGTTTATTATTGAATATATCTAAGTAAGATTTCAATTTATTATTGTCGATTTTTTCAAGGAGAGAACTATAGTTTAATCTGAGTTCATTTATATTATCAATGCTATTCAGTTCTGAATGTAAGTAAGGAAAATCTAAAGTAGCTTTTTATGGTTCAGCTATTTTTATAACTAATGAGTTATGTTGCAAGAGAGAATATCCGAAGATTAAATCGCTTTTAAACTTTTTGTAAATAAAAATACCATAAGTTGTCTTAAATGAAGTCGTTTTTCTGCTTATGACCGATGAAATGGAATAAACTGATTCCGGAATCAGATTATAAAATCGCAATGCTGATTCAAGTGAAATATATGAAGGTTCATAAAGCTTGTTGGCTAATTTGAATAAAGTAAATTCATCATAGTTTACATCAGAAAATTTATAAAACCCGTTAGCAATTCTTTCAATCAAAACCTTTTTCTGCCACTCGACAAAACGATGATGATAAACCTTTTCCTTTAGCTTTTGGATGTCTTTAATTGAAAAGAAAGGAAAATCTTTTAAACTGGATTCCAAATCTGATAAAATTCATTTTATTTCTATTTTTTACTATTTACAATGTATTTTAGAAATAAAATAGATGCAATACATCTAAAAGAAATTCATAAACCAAAAGGATTGTTTTATTGCTTTGACGTTATTTTATTTGCTATCCAACAAAACTTTCAAGAAACGGAAAAACTTTTCCAAGGAAGAAAAACAACAATCCACCTAAAATCCACAATGCAAATACAAGTATAAAATATGGTTTTGAATTTTGTGCATTGTTTAGTTTTGTCAGTCCAATTGCTAAAACAGAATATGCCCAGATAGATAAAGGATCGATCTTTGAAGCAAAAAATCTAACCAAAGTTCCTTTTTCAAATTCAAATAAGTTAGCTACACTTGTGTCCATAATAATTTTACCTAATAACAACGAAAGCACTCCGGCTATTATAACCTGAATAATTGAAATGTAGGATGTTAATCCACTTGCAACTAAAACATGTTGATATGTTCCTTCGCCCTTTAGAATAAATCTAATAAAAAGAAAATAAATTCCTGAAATTAGAAAGAAGAATGTGAATCCAAACAAAATTGTAGAAGTTATATTAATTATCCACCCAACAGGTTTTTTCATAAACTCAATAGATTTTTCAGAATTTTCAAGTGCTTTATCTGCTTGTTCCTGAGTCATTTTACCTTCTTTAACCATTTTATTTAAAACTTCAATCTGCTCTTTTTTCGTTTGATACATAATATCTGGATTTAGCATTGCCAAATTTCGAATAATTCCAGCAAATATCATTAAGATAAGAATAGGAACAAGCCAATCAATAGTTCTAACCGGGAATTTTGAAATTGAATTGAAAGTTTTTGAAGGTTCAGTGAAAATTCCTATAATCTTATCTGAATGGGTGAGTTCACTCTCCTGAGTTTCTTGCTCAACTAATAAAGTTTCGTTGTTATCCATATTTTACTCCTTTTATGTTAAATTTTCCTTTAAAACTACATTGAAACAGTGTAATAATAAAACGGAATTTGATAAACGATTTAAATAAAAATCATTAAATAATTAAGTTAAATTTGTATTAAAAATTTACTATTTCTCGCAAGGTCACATTATGAAATACAAAACCATCATCGAACCATTCAAAATAAAATCAGTTGAGCCAATAAGATTTACAACTCGAGAAGAAAGAGAAATACTTCTGAAAGAAGCTGGTTACAATCCTTTTATGTTGCATTCAGATGATGTACTAATTGATTTACTTACTGACAGTGGAACTTCTGCAATGAGTTCAAAACAATGGGCTGGAATTATGGAGGGCGACGAAGCTTACGCTGGATCAAAAAGCTTTTACAGATTTGAAGCGGTTGTAAGAAGCATAACTCAAATGAAACATATTATTCCTACTCATCAGGGTAGAGCTGCAGAGAAAATTTTATTTTCAATTGTCGGTGGAACGGGAAAATATTTTCCGAACAATACACACTTTGATACCACTCGTGCCAATATTGAATTTAGCGGCTCTGAAGCAATTGATTTATTAAATGAAGTTGGAAAGCATCCTGAGGTTCGTGCAGACTTCAAAGGTAATATGGATATCGAGAAGCTCGAAGCATTTATTAAAGAAAAAGGTCCTGAAAATATTCCACTTTGTATGATAACTGTTACTAATAACTCCGGTGGTGGTCAGCCGGTTTCAATGCAGAATATAAAAGAGACAAAAGCAGTTTGTAAAAAGTATGGTATTCCATTGTTTATAGATGCTTGTCGTTTTGCCGAAAATGCTTATTTCATCAAACTTCGTGAAAAAGGATATGAGAATAAAACTCCATTGGAAATTGCACAGGAAATGTTTTCTTACGCAGATGGAGTTACAATGAGCGCAAAGAAAGATGCATTGGTAAACATTGGTGGATTCCTTGCTCTTAATGATGATGAACTTGCAATGAAATGTAGAAATCTTCTAATTGTTACTGAAGGTTTTCCAACCTATGGTGGATTAGCTGGAAGAGATTTGGAAGCAGTTGCTCAAGGTTTACTCGAAGTTCTCGATGAACATTATTTGCAATACAGAATCAGAAGCGTTGAGTATCTCGGTGAAAAACTTATTGCTGCAGGAGTACCAATAATTGAACCTCCAGGAGGTCATGCAATTTATATTGATGCAAAAAGATTTACTCCGCATATCCCTCCAGAACAATATCCCGGACAATCAATTGTTTGTGAACTTTATATCGAAGGTGGAGTACGTGCAGTCGAAATTGGAAGTGTTATGTTCGGTAAATATGATAATGATGGTAAACTGATCCCTGCAATGATGGAACTCGTTAGACTTGCAATGCCAAGAAGAGTTTATACACAAAGTCATGTTGATTATCTGATTGAAGTAATTTCGGAAGTATATAATCGAAGAAAAGATTTGAAAGGATATAAAATAACTTATGAAGCTCCGATACTCAGGCATTTCACAGCTAAGTTTGAACCATTAACATAGAAGGAAATTGCACATAGTTGACTCTGATCAAGCAGATAATCATAGATTTAAGTCAGGGCAAATCAGTCAAATTTGTGTCATCTGAGATTTAAAAAATGTAGTGAACAATCTCCTGATTGTTCAGCTATGTAATGATAAAAAAACGGAATTGACAGGAGTCAATTCCCTACAATGAAATAAAAACGATAAAACAATTAACATTGCAAGAAGATGATTTTGATAAAACAGATAATCACGGATTTAAATCAGTCAAATCTGTGTCATCTGAGATTAAAAAAATGTAGTGAACAATCTCCTGATTGTTCAGCTATGTAATGATAAAAAAACGGAATTGACAGGAGTCAATTCCCTACAATGAAATAAAAACGACAAAACAATTAACATTGCAAGAAGATGATATTGATAAAACAGATAATCACATATTTAATTCAGTCAAATCTGTGTCATCTGAGATTTAAAAAATGTAGTGAACAATCTCCTGATTGTTCAGCTATGTAATGATTAAAAAAACGGAATTGACAGGAGTCAATTCCCTACAATGAAATAAAAACGATAAAACAATTAACATTGCAAGAAGATAATATTGATAAAACAGATAATCACAGATTTAATTCAGTCAAATTTGTATCATCTGAGATTTAAAAAATGTAGTGAACAATCTCCTGATTGTTCAGCTATGTAATGATAAAAAAACGGAATTGACAGGAGTCAATTCCGAACAATAAAACAATTAACATTGCATGAATATGATGTTTATAAAACAGATAATCACAGATTTAATTCAGTCAAATTTGTATCATCTGAGATTAAAAAAATGTAGTGAACAATCTCCTGATTGTTCAGCTATGTAATGATAAAAAAACGGAATTGACAGGAGTCAATTCCCTACAATGAAACAAAAACGATAAAACAATTAACATTGCAAGAAGATGATATTGATAAAACAGATAATCACAGATTTAAATCAGTCAAATCTGTGTCATCTGAGATTTAAAAAATGTAGTGAACAATCTCCTGATTGTTCAGCTATGTAATGATAAAAAAACGGAATTGACAGGAGTCAATTCCCTACAATGAAATAAAAACGATAAAACAATTAACATTGCAAGAAGATGATATTGATAAAACAGATAATCACGGATTTAAATCAGTCAAATTTGTATCATCTGAGATTAAAAAAATGTAGTGAACAATCTCCTGATTGTTCAGCTATGTAATGATAAAAAAACGGAATTGACAGGAGTCAATTCCCTACAATGAAATAAAAACGATAAAACAATTAACAATGCAAGAAGATGATATTGATAAAACAGATAATCACGGATTTAAATCAGTCAAATCTGTGTCATCTGAGATTAAAAAAATGTAGTGAACAATCTCCTGATTGTTCAGCTATGTAATGATTAAAAAAACGGAATTGACAGGAGTCAATTCCCTACAATGAAACATTGATGATTAAACACTTAATTTTGTATGTAAATGAAACTGATTAAAAAATTATACAAATACGATAACGGCAGACAACTCTTCAGATTATTACCAACTGATACTGGCAAACTTGTGATTGAAGAGAGAGATAGAATAATTAAGGAAGCATTCTTTTCTTGTCTTGATATTCGCTCAGGCAAAAAAATTTTTACTGATTTGCAGTTCGATGAAAAATATTGGATTGGAATTGAAAAAATTTATAAGGATGTAATACTCTTTCATCGTTTTGAAAGACCTGATTTGCCAGGGCACAAAGGCATAATTGCTTACGATATAAAATCTCAGACTATACTATGGGAAAATCAAAATACATTTCTTTATGCAGCTGATGACAAAATTATTTTTATTGGTAATAATTTTGGAATTAAAAATCTTCTTGTGATTGATTACCTCAGTGGTGAACAAGAAATTGCTGATCAAAATATCTTAAACTTAGAACCTCCAAAAGAAGATTACAGTTCTTACATTCATTCAAAAAGGATTTCACGAAATAATCTCGAAGAAATGCTAAATTCACAACTGCAAAAGAAAATCACAGCGTATTTAATTAAAGATGAAATCCAATTTGCTAAAAAATCAGACCTAATATTTTTTAGTTTTCATTTTGTTAATAAAAATGGCAAATTTGACAACAAATTTTTTGCAGTATATAATCATGAAAAAATTATTTTAGAAGAAACAATAAATAAAAATATTGATAAACTTGAGCCAGAATCTTTTTTTATCAAGGACGATTTATTGTTTTTGCTTTTTGGTTCGTCAGGTTTTGGTGTTTATAAAATTATTTGAGAAGTGATTATGAACATCTCGAAAGAAGCAAAAATCATTTTACTTAAAGCTGCTCGTCAATCAATCAGCTCTTTGTTCGGAAGCAAAGAACCTGAAAAACCTGATTATGAAAAATATCCCGAACTTAAATCTGAATCAGGTGCTTTTGTTACTCTTACGATTAACAAACAACTTCGTGGTTGTATTGGCTATATAATCGGACAAGCAACATTATTTGAAACTGTTTGTGATGCTGCTACCCAGGCAGCTATTAATGATCCTCGATTTCCGCAATTGAAAGAAAGTGAATTTATTAAAACTAAAATTGAAATTTCTGTTCTTAGTAGTTTTACGACAATAAAAAGTTATGATGATATTATAATCGGCGAACACGGTCTCCTGCTCGAAGAAGGCGGAAGAGGTCTATTGCTTCCTCAGGTTGCAACTGAACACAATATGAGCAGAGAAGAATTTCTCACAGCACTTTGTCATAAAGCAGGATTGTATGGAAACTATTGGAAGGAAAGAGTATTGAATATAAAAACTTTCACTGCTGAAGTTTTTTCTGAAGATGAATTTAAGGAGGAGTTATGAAAAAAGTAAGACCACCACAGGTTGCAGGTTATTTCTATCCTGCAGAACCGGATACTTTGCATAATGAAATACATAAAATGTTGAGTGAAACTAAGTTGAATAAAACTTTTGATAAAATTATTGGAATAGTTTCTCCTCACGCTGGTTATATGTATTCGGGTAAAACGGCTGCCTTTGCTTACAATACAATAATGGGAAAAGATTATAAAACTGCATTTGTAATTTCACCAAGTCACTACGAATATTTCCCTGGCATATCTATTTATGATGGTGGGGCATATCAAACTCCGTTGGGAATAGTTGAAATAGATGAGGAGAATGCACAGAAACTCGTCGAAGGAAGCCGAATGATTTTCAGAGGTACTCAAGGACACAGACGAGAGCACTCATTAGAAGTTCAAATTCCTTTTCTTCAAACTGTTCTTGATGATTTCAGAATTGTACCGATTGTTATGGGAGATCAGAGTAAAGTTTTTGTAGATGAACTGGCAAATAAATTAACAAAAGTTTTAGATGATAAATCAGTCATTGTAGCTAGTTCTGATTTATCTCACTTCTATGATGTAAAAAAGGCTGATTTACTTGACTATTTGGTAGAAAAGAGAATCAATGACTTTGATTATGAAGCACTCCAACAAGATCTTGAACAAAAAAGATGTGAAGCTTGTGGTGGCGGTCCAATAGTCTCAATGATGAAAGCCTCTGCTTTGATGAATTATCGTAATGCTCAAGTTCTTAAACGAACAGATTCAGGTGATGTTACTGGTGATAAATCAGAAGTTGTTGGTTATCTCTCTGCTGTAGTTTATGAGTAGTTGATATTAGTCAAAATATCTAGATTTTTAATAATAAAAAAAATAACAGATAGAAGAAACCCTTTTCAATGAATTTAAATGCTTGAAAATTCAACATTCAAAACTCCAAATTAAACATTGAAAATTGAACATTTCAAAAAGTTAGATATATCAATGTTAATTCATCATATCGATATTATAAGCGTACTAATATTATCTTAAGTATTGATAGAATAACGATGAAACAAATAAAAAAGATTTAGCGCATTTTTCGATTTAATTTGTGTCAATCTGTGGTTTAATGAATCCTATACCTAAAGATTTTAAAAATTAGATTATAATCTCATCTGAATTATATGTTTATTACTGGTAAATAAATGAAGATATACTATTAAATATCGAATAGTATTTATTTTATTTTTATAAAGCCATAAAATAAATCTTAATATTACTTTATTTTTGTTTTTAGTAATAATAAAACTAAAGTTTCATATGAATACTAAATTTGTTCAAGACTTTTATCCCGAAGATTTTGCACAATGCTACGGGTGTGGCAAATTAAATGAATTTGGTCACCAAATAAAAACTTGCTGGGATGGAGATGAAACTGTAACTAAATTTACTCCAAAACCATACCACACTGCCTTACCTGGCTATGTTTATGGTGGATTACTCGCTTCATTAATTGATTGTCACGGAACTGGCACGGCCGCTTTAGCTGCATTTAAAAACGAAAATAGAGAAGTTGATACATTGCCTCCATTTAGATTTGTAACTGCATCACTACAAGTGGACTACTTAAAACCAACTCCTATCGGAGTAGAACTTGAAATAAGAGGAAAAGTTGTTGAGATAAAAGGTAGAAAAGTTGTTTCAGAAATTAGTTTATTTGCTAACGGCGTAGAAACTGTTCGAGGTAAAGTAATTGCAGTTCAAGTGCCTGAACACCTAATTAAGCAGAATTGAAAATGAAAAATTTACTCCTATTGTTTCTTTTTATCATTACTGCTCACATCAGAAGTCAAAATGTAATTGGAATAGTTAGAGATTCAGTAAAAAACACTCCTATTGCAAATGTTAAAGTAAAAATAAAAAATCTTTCGACAGGTGTTGAGGATTCTGTAACAACAAATTCTAATGGTCAATGGACTTTCAATCTAATGACAAATTTAGAAACAGATGATATTTCAAATAATGATTTCATTGTATTTCAAAATTATCCTAATCCTTTCAATCCATCTACAAAAATTAATTTTTATCAAAGTAAGGATGGTTTAGTAGAAATTTTTATCCATAATATTTTAGGTGAACTTGTTGATTATAAAAGCGAATTTTTAACAGCTGGTATTTATTCTTTTGAATATCAAAGTAGAGGTGCAGCAGGAATATATTTCTACACTATTTCAACTTGTGCTTCTGTTGATAATTACAGATTTTCTCAAACTAAAAAGATGATACAATTAGATGGTAAGGGTACTGGATCAGGTATTCAAAAAATTAATAAAATTGGAGATAAAAACTCATTTAAAAAATATAATATCACATCACAATATCGTATAGTATATTCAAAAATTACACACATTGAAGATACAGTATTTGTGGAATTGACAGGTGGTATGAGTCTGTTGAAATTACTTAAGTCTTTTCATCACAATACAATAATGTTAGACTTACATAATGATATTCTGGAAAGAATAAGTGCAGACACTTCTTATCGTTTAAAGAACAGAAATACTTACAATCATACTGATATTCCACGTCTAAGAGAGGGCGGAGTTGATTTACAATTTTTTGCTATTTGGGTTTCGCCTAATCAATATACAAATTATTATCAACAAGCATTATATATGTTAAATTTGTTTAATCGTGAAATGAATGATAATATCAATTCAATTGCGCAAGCAAGAAACTGGAGACAAGCTGATTCGATTATTAATCAAGGTAAGATTGCTGCTGTAATAGGTGTCGAGGGAGGTCATCATATAGAAGATAGTATTGAAAAACTATTAAATCTTTATAATGCTGGAATGCGTTACCTAACCATAACTTGGAATAATAGTACGAGTTGGGCTGTTTCTGCTGCAGATAATCGTTCAACGACTGTAGGATTATCTGATTTCGGTCGTCAGATTATCAGAAAATTAGACTCTCTCGGAGTGATTATTGATGTTTCACACACTGGTATAAAAACTATTCAAGATATTCTTCAAGTAACTAATAATCCAATAATTGCTTCTCATTCTGGTGCACGTGCTTTAAGAAATCACACAAGAAATTTATACGATTGGCAAATTCAGGATATCGCAAATTCTGGTGGAGTAATAGGCGTGTTTTTTTATCCACCGTTTCTTAATGGTACTAGCAATGCCACAATTCAAGATGTTATAAATCATATTGACTACATAAAAAATCTCGTTGGAATTGATTATGTTGCAATTGGTTCTGACTTTGATGGTATTGGAATTACTCCATTTGGATTAGAAGATGTTTCTAAATTTCCAGCTCTTACTGAAGCACTTTTTAATAGGGGATATTCTCGTGAAGATGTTGAAAAAATTCTTTATAAAAATTTTCGAAGAGTTTTTTCTCAGGTATGTAAGTAGTTAATAATTCCTAATAATGTCCTCTATTAAAATAAACTCATAACAGAAGTTTAATTAATTTTAGGCGTTTGATATTTATGAAGATTAAACTAATCATTTTTTTACTAAATTTAATAATAATTAAGAACGACATAATATCTCAATCATTCAATCAACCCTATGTAGCTCGAGTTGGTTCTAAGATTATCAGTAATTCTGAATTTCTTGAAAGATACGAATTTACTCCTGGTTTTAGGCGCCATATAAAACAAATGGATGATTCAAACAAACTTGAATTTTTATTTACTCTTATTGCTGAAAAACTCTTTGCTCTTGAAGCTAAAAACTTAAGGCTTGATACCACAGATGTAATTAAATTCTCCCAAAAATCGTTTGAAAGAATGTTTGTAAGAGATAAACTATTTATGGAAGAGGTAAAAGGAAAAATTTTTGTAACCGAAAACGAACTCCTTGATGCAACAATTAAAAATAACTCTAAACTCTATGTAAATTTTATTTATTCTAACGATAAAAATGAAATTTACCAATTGTATGAATATCTATTACAGGGAATTCCTTTTGATTCAATATTAATCGAAAGTCCAGAATACGAAGAACAGAAAGAACCAGTTGAAGTTGTATTTGGACAAATGGAAGAGACAATTGAAGATTCTTTATTTAGAATGAGTGTTGGCGAGTTTACAAAACCCATTCTTACCCCAGATGGTTGGTATATTTTCAAATTAGTTAATAAGTCTCAAAACTTATTTCTTACAAATGAAGATAAAGAAAATGCGAAGAAAACAACTATAAGAATTGTTGAAAACAGAAAATTAATTAAAAGACAAAAAGAATTTTATGCTGAATACTTCCGTGATAAAAAAGTTGATGTTGACGGAAAACTTTTTGAAATTCTTGCGCAAAATATTTCCTCAATATTTGAGTTTAAAAGAAAAAATTTTGTTTATCAACCAAATCAACCAACTTATCTTGATGCTTATGATGTTATAAGAATTGAAAAAGAAATTGGAGAAGAAAATCTCTCAAAAGAATTTATAAAGTTTAAAGAACAACCTATTACTCTTAAAGAATTCTTACGAACACTTGCATTTGATGGATTTAATTCAAAGGAATATAAAATAAATTTTATTCGTGCAGCACTTGATTTTCAAGCAAAAAGATTTATAGAACACGAGTTATTTTATCGTGAAGGTCTAAAAAGAGGATATCAAGAACTGCCAGAAATAAAAGATGAAGTTCAAAGATGGTTAGATAATTACTTATTCCAATTACTTCATAATCAAATTGTCGATTCAATTGAAGTTACAGATGAAGAAGTTAGAGAATATTATGAAATGATGATAAAGCCTAAAGAATTTCCAACTGTTGTGAATATTATTGAAATTTTAACTGATGATATAAATATAGTTGATACAGTATTAATTGAATTAAAAAAGGGTACAGACATAAGATTATTAGCTGAAAAATATAGTATTCGAGAGTTTACAAAAGGTAGAAGTGGAGAGTTTGGAAAATTTCCCGTTACATCTTTTGGAGATATCGGGAAAATTGCAGCTTCTATGCAAATTGGAGATATTTATGGTCCATTAAAAGTTCCTGAAGGATATTCAATATTTAAACTCATTGAAAAAGATACTGCTTTTGTTGAAAAGCTAAAATCTTTTGAACAAGTAAAAGATCAGTATCGTCAGGACATAGCATTTCAGAAAGCAAAGATGATGTTAACAGACTACACATATAATCTCGCTTTGAAGTATAACATCGAACTAAACATATCTGAACTTGATAAAATTCAAACAACAAGAATTCCGAGTTTTGGTATTCGCAATCTTGGTTTTGGTGGCAAGATTACTGCTGTGCCCATCCTCGCACCAAATGTGGAATGGGCTTATAAGTGGTTATTAAAAATGAATATGAAAGTTATTCCTTAAATGAAAATTTAAATTTGAAACTATTTACCAAACATAATATCTTACTTCAAAGTCGAAACAATTTACATATTGGCATAAAACTTATCAAAAAGTATTCTAATAATATCAGTATTTAATTGAATGATTTCAATAAAGAAATTATGATAAGATAATTGTTACTTAATAATATGTTAGAATATTTTCTCTAATTTCTAAAAAGATTATCAAAAATTTATTCTCTAATTTTACATTGTAATCTTAAGTGATATTCTATGAACACTTGGTAAAATATTGTAAACAGAGTAAGAATAATCAAAATAAACAAATGTATCAGCAAATGGAACATTAGCACCCATACCAAAACTGTATTTTTGATCATCATAATTCAATTTATAACCCGCGCGAAGGAATAGCCTATCAAAAAATGTAAACTCGCTTCCAAATTGAACTCTCTCTTTAGCATCATTTGGATGCGTTGCATCAATACCACCGCGAACTTTCATAAAATCCGTTTGATAAATATCAAATCCAATTCCTACTTGAAAATGAAGTGGTAATGGATATTCATCTGTTCTAAGTCTTGCAGGGGTTAATCTACTAATTGGAAAGTTTGGATCTCTTTGATGTTTTATATCTAAATCGGGTCCATCAAACATCATATCTCCACCAAAGTTTGTCATACTCATTGCAATAGTAAGATTTTGAAAATCAATTAAGTATTGAGTTCCAATATCGAAAGCAAA
>Ga0308389_1001036_pt1 | contig 19509 bp, 11 predicted proteins | sample Hotspr2Sample148_FD_202362 | JGI IMG/M metagenome (GOLD analysis project Ga0308389, IMG submission 202362) | Hot spring phototrophic mat microbial communities from Mushroom Spring, Yellowstone National Park, Wyoming, United States - 20040719_148 ... | reverse complement strand
CCGCCTCTGTTTCTCCCTCCGACTTTGTGGAAGCGGTTGTCTGGGGCGTAGAAGCCTTGGCCAGTTCTTTATCCGCCTCCAAGAGCAGTTGGCGAAGCTGTTGGCGGTATGGTTCCGAAACGTCGGGGGCATTCTCCAGGGCTTCCCACAATGCCCGCACAATTGCCGTCTGGGGTTCCCCAGGCTTCTCCACAGACACGGGGGACTTGGCAGGGGGGCCCGGAGAAGCCGGGTTTGTCTGTTCCGCCGGAGCGCCGCTGCCGGAGGAGCTCTTCGGCGGGGAAGGGCTTGCTTTCGATGCACCAGGGCCTGCCTTGGAAGCAGGGCCAGGGGCTGTACCGGTAGGAGAGGCCTCCGGTGTCCTCTTTTGGGTCCCCCTTGGCGGAAGGCCAGAAGGTTCTTCGATGACCGGCAAAACGAGTTTTCGATTGGCCTGCAGGATTTGTTCTTTTCTGCTTTTCTGCAACGGGCGGAGTTCCTGGTCGGCCTGGAGCAACCGGTTCCGAAGGGCATCTTTGGCTTCGGCCCCTTCGCCGTGGAAGGCGTCTAGGACTTGGAGGAGGGCCTGGAGGAGGGGGTGTTGAGGCTCGGCCGGTTCTTTTGGGCCGTCCGGCGGTTGGACGGCCTGAGCGGGAGGTTGGGGAGCGGCCTGGCCGGGCTGAGCAGCAAGGAGGGCAAGCAGGTAGGCACTAGGGGGTTGTGCTGCCAGGAACTGCCAAGCCCATCCAGATTTGACCACCGCCGCTAAGGCCAAGGCAATTCCGAGCACCAGCAGCCAGGGGGCGAGCCTCCGGCAATTTGCCTGAGGGGCGGTTTTTCCGTTCATGGTTTTCCTCCTCACAACAGATTGCGCAAATTACCTATCCTATCTGCTTTTCTTATTTTATTCTGTTCTACGGATAAACGGATAAATCGTATTCTGTTCGGGTTCCTCCGCTCGGCGGCCACCATATCATTTTGGCGGAAGATGGGCGGGATAGTTGAGGATACTCCGGCTAGGCCCTCCTTGATGGGGGTCCCGGCTGCTTGGCCGATTTTTGCCGTGTTTTTTTCCACAGGAGAACCTCCAAGAAATTGCCGGGTTGACTTCTTTTTCTATTCTGTTTAGATTGTCTATATTAGCTTAACTAACTTGCCTACCCCCTGCAATTCCCTTTACCCGTCCGTTTTTCCTCTCAGGAGTTTCCTTCCTTTGTCGGGAGACTCGGAACCGAGGCCGGCACTGATTTCCCTGAAAAATCTCTGGGGGCGGGTTGATCCTGCCAGCGGGATGGGTTAAGGTTACTATACCGTCTTGGAGTTTTTGGAACGCGTCTTTTGGAAGAGTTTTTAGGTGAGGGTGATTTCATGAAGTATGTGGCATCTGTGGCAAGGAAATTGGGACTAGGATGGTTGGTGGTGGGATTAAGCTGTGGGGTGGTGCTGGGGTTGGTGGGTTGTGGGCCGAAAGAAAAACCCCCGGCCAAACCGTCTGCCAAAGTGGAACAACCTACCGGAACCACAAAACCTCAAGTCCCCGCGACGACGCCTCCGGAAGTAAAACTTCCCGAAATTCCCCCACCGCCAGAGGAAAAAGCAAAACCGATCGAGCCCAAACCGGAAGAAAAACCGACGGAAAAGATGACCGAAGAAAAACCCGCTGAAAAGCCGGCGGAACCTAAAGTGCCCGAGGAAAAACCGGCTGAGCAGCCCAAACCGGAAGAAAAATCCTCCCAAGAAAAACCCTCCATGGAACAACCCAAACCGGAAGAAAAACCGGCAGAGAAGCCTGCCGAAGAAAAGCCGGCGGAAAAACCCACTGAAAAACCCGCCGAAGCCCCTAAACCGGAAATGCCGCCGGAAAAACCAGCGGAAAAAATGACCCAAGAGAAACCCGCCGAGAAACCGGCGGAATCTAAACCGGCAGAAGAAAAACCGGCGGAAAAACCAGCCGAAAAACCCCAATCGGAAGAAAAACCGGCGGAACCCAAACCGGCAGAAAAAGCGCCCGAAGAAAAACCCGCCGAAAAGATGCCTGCCGAAAAGCCGGGCCAAGAAAAACCGGCTGAACCTGCCGCCAAAGAAAAACCGGCGGCGTCTCCGTCTGAAAAACCCCAGGCCAAGTCTGCAGAAGGTGAGCAAACGTTCCGTTTGCCCGACGGACGAGACCCGACCGATGTGCCGGCCGTAGTCTGGTTGCCTAAACCGGTTATCCGCATCCCGGAGGCCGAGGCCACGACCGAAGCCGAAATGAAACCTTATACAGAAATCATTCCCGGCACGGATGTGAAGTTCGACATGGTACCGATCCGGGGGGGCACGTTCAAAATGGGAAGCCCGGAAAATGAAAAAGGCCGTAAACCGGATGAAGGCCCCCAGGTGGAAGTGCAAATCGAGCCGTTCTGGATGGGCAAATGTGAGGTTACCTGGGACGAATATGAACTCTGGGCCATGGGCCTGGATAAGCAGCGGCGGAAAATTAAAAAGGTCGAGCCGACCGAGCAAGACCGGGTGGCCGACGCTATTACCATCCCCACCAAACCCTATACGGATATGACCTTTGGCATGGGCAAGGAAGGGTACCCGGCTGTCTGTATGACGCAACTAGCGGCCAAGATGTACTGCAAATGGCTGTCGGCCAAAACGGGCCGGTATTATCGTCTGCCCACCGAGGCCGAATGGGAATACGCCTGCCGGGCCGGCACCACGACCGCCTACAGCTTTGGCGATGATGCAGGAAAACTGGCTGACTACGCCTGGTTTGCCGACAATAGCGACGACAAGTATCAGAAAGTCGGCAAAAAGAAGCCCAATCCGTGGGGCCTGCACGACATGCACGGCAACGTGGCCGAGTGGGTCCTAGATCGGTATGATCCGGACTTTTACAAGACGCTGGTAGGTAAGAAGGCGGTCAATCCATGGAACCCGCCGGACCCGAAACAGGAATGGGGTCGGGTGGTCCGAGGTGGCTCGTGGAACGACGATGCGGATCGGCTCCGCAGTGCGGCCCGGACGGTTTCCCATAAAGACTGGAAAATGCAGGACCCGCAGATTCCGCAAAGTATCTGGTACTTGACCGACGCCAATTTTGTCGGCTTCCGGGTGGTCCGTCCCTTGAAACTGCCCACCCCAGAAGAAGCCGCCAAATACGATCCCGAACCCGAAGTGGTGAAAGAATATCGGGAAGCGCACGCCAATAAGATGTAATCCGAAGACCGGGATGCATCATGCCATGCTGCCGGGAGCATTGGAAACCCGGCCAAATCAGGGTTTCTGAGCTTTTCGGGAAAGGCATCGGCATCCCCCGGCAACAATCCGCTCACCCTGGAGCTTTTATTTTCTGGAAGGGGCCGGGGTGGGTTACCCTCCGATTCCGGTCCGGGGGAACGATCTTCCATCCTGAGAAACCGTTTGCGCGGAGAGCGTCGGTAAATTGTTCTTTCTTCCTTTTGCTTGGAGGTTCTCGCCATGGGACACGCTAAAGATGTTTCTCGTCGTGATTTTTTGAAGACCAGTGGGCTGGTGGCAGCCGGAGCCGGTTTGGCCGGTTCGCTCAGCATTGCCCGAAGCGCCCATGCAGCCGGTGCGGAACGCATTCGTGCGGTCTTGATTGGTTGCGGGGGCCGCGGCAATGGGGCCATCCGTGACTGCCTGAATGCGGATCCGGCTGTGGTGGTGGTGGCGGTAGCGGATGCGTTTGAAGATCGGGCCAAAGGGACCGCCGAACGCCTCCGTAAAGAGTTTAAGGATCGGGTCAACCTGCCGGACGACCATGTGTTTGTGGGTCTGGAATGCCACAAGGGAGCCTTGGCGGTGCCGTGTGATCTGGTGGTGATGGCCTCGCCGCCAGGATTCCGGCCGATGCAATATGCGGCCGCCATCAAGGCAGGTAAACATGTATTCATGGAAAAACCCTGCTGCGTCGATGCCCCAGGCTTCCGGATGCTCATGGAAGCCAACGAACTGGCCGATCAAAAGGGGCTCAAGGTGGGCGTCGGCCTGCAGCGCCACCATCAAGCCTCCTATGTGGAAACCATCAAACGCATCCATGACGGAGCCATCGGCCGCATTATGCTCCTGCGGGCCTATTGGAACGGCCACGGCATCTGGAACCGCAAACGCGAACCCAACATGACCGAAATGCAATACCAGGTGCACAACTGGTATCATTTCTGCTGGCTCTCCGGCGACAACATCTGCGAACAGCACGTCCACAACCTGGATATCTGCAACTGGGTCATGCAGGGGGCCCTGGGCGGGGTGAAAAACGCCCATCCCGTGGAAGCCAACGGTATGGGCGCCTGCCTGAAACGTTATCGGGGCGAATGGAAAGGCACCGGTCAAATCTTCGACGAACATTTCGTCGAGTTCACCTATGCCGATGGGACCAAGATGTACAGCCAATGCCGGCAAATCCCCAACACTTTCTCCAGTGTCTCGGAACATGCCCATGGGACCGAAGGGGAATCCAATTGCAGCGGTTGGATTCGCGGCAAACAGGAATGGCGGTTCTCCGGCAAAGGGGAGAATTCCTATGTCCAGGAGCATCGGGACTTGATCGCCGCCATTCGCTCCGGCGAAAAATATAACGAAGGTTGGTACGGGGCCATTAGCAGCATGACGGCCGTGCTGGGCCGAATGGCCACCTACAGCGGCCAGGTGGTCAAGTGGGACGATGCGGTCGCCAAGGGCGGCACCGAATTCCCCAAGGAGCTTCGGTGGGACGCCCCCGCCCCGGTCCAAAAAGACGCCGAAGGCAACTACCCCATCCCCATGCCCGGGGAATACAAGGCGTACTAATTGGCTTGCCTGATGAACTCAGTCCCCTAACTAGTTCGGTGGCTCATCCGCCCGTTCCGGACCGTATTTCCCCCCTGCCCAATACGGGCCGGATGAACTTTGCGGAACCCTAAGCCCCCAGGTCGGGTTTTCTGCCCGCCTGGGGGCTTTCCTATAGAACGAGTTTGGCCGAAAATAGGCACCGGACGCCCGGCATCGTCGGTAGATTTTTCCGGAGCCGGCCGCTGCCCATATCCAGGGGTACCCTGGCCCCAGGGGAGGCCCATTCCGGTAGATTTTTTCGTCTGGCTTTCAGGAGGGTTCCGTCATGCAATCTGGTTTCCGGCGTCGGGATTTTCTTTGTCTGGCAGCGGGAGCAGGAGCGGCCCTTTCGGCCGGGTCGGCTGAGTCCCGGGCCGGCGAACAACCTCCTGCCGCCGCGTCCGGCTCGTTACCGCAGATTTCACTGGGTCCGTATAAAATTTCTCGGCTTATCTGTGGCTCGAACTGTTTCAACGGAGGGTCGCACCTGTCGATTTTTGTCAACTACGAAATGCGGGCCTATTATACGGATGAACAGATCCTGAAAACTTTGCGCTGCTGCGAACAGGTGGGGATCAACGCCTGGCAGGGTAGCGGCCCACGCAACGCCCAGCTTTACCGTCGGCTCCGCCAGATGGGAAGCCAAATGCATTACCTGGCCATCGATGTTGGAGATGAACATTCGATCCGTTCGCTTCGAGAGGCCGGCTGTATTGCCATCGCCCACCACGGCGAACGCACCGACCAACTGTTCAAAGCCGGCCGGTTGGATCAGGTCCAGCAGTACCTCAAAAAGGTTCGAGACGCTGGTCTTTTGGTCGGCGTTTCCACCCATATGCCGGCAGTGGTCGAGGAGATCGAATCCCGGGGCTGGGACCTGGACTACTATATGACCTGTGTTTACGAGCGGCACCGGTCGAAAGAGGAACTGGAAAAACTGCTCGGACAGGCGCCGATTCCGGTCGGGGAGGTGTATTTGCCGATGGACCCGCCGCGCATGTTTCGAGCCATCCAGGCGACCCGTCGGCCTTGCCTGGCATTCAAAATCTTGGCGGCCGGTCGGCTTTCGGATCGCAAAAGCTGGGTCGAAGAAGCCTTCCGCCAGACCTTCGAGAACATCAAACCCACCGACGCCGTGATCGTCGGCATCTACGACCGATACAGCGATCAAGCGGCCGAAAACGCCGAGTATGTACGCCGCTTCAGCCACCTGTCTAAAGCACTATCCACGCAGAGCGGCCCTTCGAAGGACTAAGCCGGCTTGCCTTTCGTCGGACGCCTTATGGATATCGTGATTCCTTTACGCCGTGGTAGCCTCGAAGGGCTAAGCCGGCTTGTCTTCCATCGGACGCCCTATGCCGGTGGGGGCCTTGTGGCTGGCGAATCGGTATGCCCTGGCAAAAGGAAACGGCATCTGCTCTTTTAGGGCCGATGCTCCATGCCAAGACGGGCAGACAGAATTGGCACCCCGGGAAGAGGCGGCAACTGCTTTCTTACGGCCCGGGCGTCGAGGCCGGTTTGGTGGACGGGGTCTCCGGAGGGGTGGGTTTTTGTTGTACGTGCTGCTGGATTTCTTCGGCCAGTAAGGGACGGTGATACAGACGCAACCCCTGCAGATAGCCGTCCAGTTGATACGGAGGCCCCGCTCCGCCGCTGTAGTTGCCCACCAGGAGGGGCCCGCGCCAGATCGCCGTTTGGACCGGTTCGCTTTTTTCGGCAACCAATTGGCCATTCTGATACAACCGGAGGCATCGGCCATCAAACACGGCAGCCAGATGGATCCACTGGCCCGTGGCCGATTGGCCTCCATCGCAGTCCACGCCGCCGACATGCCATCGCCAGCCGGAGCCAATCCGCTGCAAAAACCAGCCTGCCTGGCGCCACTGACCGGCACTGACCAGCACGGACATTTGGCCTGGCGTTTGAAGCCAGACCCAGCATTCCAGGCTGAGCGGTTGCTGCAAGGTCCATTCTGGCCGAGGCTCCCAGGCAAGATAGCCGCCTGGCCGGAAGTCGGCTGAAAATGCATTTATGTTCACTTTTCCATGCACCCTCGCCTTCAGTACGGAACCGTCCTGAAGCCGGCCATCGGGCGTGTTGTTCCAAGGGGTGAAGAAGACCGGTTCACGTATCCATCGGCTGGCGGCCTCCACGGGGAGGCTGGGAAGACTTTCCAGCCCACGCCAGCTCACCGAGCGGACATGATACTGATACGGCACGTCCGGTTCGGCGGAAAGATCGCGGAAGGCGTTTCGGCGGATCGGCTGGGGCGTGATCCGTTGGAACTCGGCTGGGCTATTGACCTTGCGGCGATACACATGGTAACCTGCCACCTGGCCAACGGGAAGAGGTTTCCACCCAAGCTGAACCACGCCCGATGGGTCTGGAATCGTCCGCAGGTTTTCCGGCTGGGGCGGCGTTGTCGGGGCCGGTACATGAATACTTATATAAGAGGGTCGGCTTTTCCCTTCCTCGGAAAACAAAATCAGCGCATAGGTCCAATCCCCCTCCGGGACCAGGCGGTCGGTGTATTCAAACAGGGCCGTTTCCACCAAGAGCGTCTTTTCGCTGGGAGTGAACTGAGGTTGCTGGCTCCGGTGCAATTGACTGCGCAGGCCCAATGTCCGGGCCGACCGCTCCCAACGTAAATGGACCATGCCATCCGGCCCCAGTTCGGCTTGAAGGGGAGGTGCGATTTCCGGCGGTTCCGGCGGGATAAACTGCCGCCAGGTGCCAGCGATCCGTTCTGCTCCTGGCATGTCGATACGCGGTTTTTCTAGCGCTTCGTCTCGTGCCTGGCGAATGATGGCCAACATCTGCTGGTAGAACTTATCTTCCGTGGAAGCGAAACTGACGACCGGCTCGCCGCTGGGGTCGTAGGGAATGATCGGATGTTCTGGAAACGCTTCGGGCGGTTGGACAGCGTGGGCGTAACCGCCACGCAGCAGATGCAGCCGTTGCCGACGTGGGTCCACGGGCCGATTTCGGCACAAGCCCAATCCGTATCCTGGGGCGTTCGGCGGCAAGGGAGCCCGGAGGATGCGGCTCCATTCGGGCTGGGCGAGATTGATCCAATCGTTTTCGAAATAGAAGGGTTCCTCTGCCTGGCCATGGCAGCGCAGACAACCGGCCTCCCGCATGACGGCAATCAGCGCCTGTTGGGTATGCTTCCAGTGTGGGATGGCACAGCCGTTTTCGTTGTAGTCCCAGGTGCCATGGTATAGCCCATTGGTATCGATCCAGGCCAGCAGCAGATCCCGTTCGGAGCGGGTCAGGTTGGGGATCCGGCCTTGATGGCCTTCCAGCAGCAGTTGGGCCAGGGGGGCGGCGCCGGAGCCATGTGCCCGGGGGCCAAAAATGCGGCTCGACCAGAGTGCGGTTCCGTTCATGCAGTCGATTCCGGCGATCCAATGGGCAATCAACTGGGTTTTGCGTCGGCTGACGAGGTTTTCGTAACTAATGTTAAAATGTTCTGTCCACCCGCCCGATAGATCCATGCCGCCGGCGATGCCTTCCGGCCCGCCGTGGCAGCGGACGCAATGGCGATCCAGGATCGGCTGAATCATCCGGGGGTAGTCAATAAATCCGCTTCCCCAGGATTCCGGCTGCAGAGGTATCGGCTGTCGGCCCAAAACCTTCGGGGGCTGGCGGTTGGCCGGTGTGGAGCTTTTGTATTCATGGCACCCGATACAGGAGCGGGTTACTCCCGGAGCCGCTTGTACAAAAGTGCGCATACTCTGGATCAGACGCCCCTCCGCATCGAGGGCTTGGAAATAGACGGCCCGGCCGGAAGGAACTTCAAAATACGCAGAACCGTCCGCCTCCACTGGCACCACGCCTAAAATATTCTTGACACTAAACGCCAGTGCAGCGCTAACGAGAAAGGTCTGATTATAGGGGCTGCCGCCCATGGTGGATCGGCTGGTGCGGGAGGTCTCTTCGATCACCCGCAACCATCGGACCTCCCCTCGACGGACTCCGGGCAATCCTTGATAGATGTCTTGCAGGAAAAAGTAACCTGTGCGGGCTTGCCGATTCACCTGGTCGGGAATCACCTTCGGCACAGGCCGAGGCCGGACCAACATGGGCGAATGCAGACAAATGTTCGGGTCCCGGAGCAGCACAAAGCGATGACCTCGTCGGTCGATCATTTCGATCACATTGCGTTTTTCCCCGGGGGGGCGTCCGCTAAACAAAAACACATCCTCCGTCACCGGCCAAGGCTCACACGAATCTCCCCGATCAAACGTCGGATCCTCAGGATGCTCCAGGTGGAAGATCGCCTGCGGGCCATTTTTCCCAAGCCGAGGGTCAATGAGCGCTATCGAACCCCGCGGCGGGGCATTGTGTTTGGCAAACGTGGCGACAATCAGGCCGGTGCCAGGCACCTCCCGAGCGTCCAGGATCGCTTCAGGGAAGACCATGTTATTGGCAAATAGGGCCGTCTCTTGCGTCCCGTCTGGATTGCACGTCCATAGGGACTGGATGGTCAGGGCATTTTTGTCGATGTATTCCCACCGTCCAAACAGAATCCGGCCGTCGGACAAGATGCTCGGGTCAAACTCGTTGACGTTGTTGACGGAAATCGGATGGATGTCGGAGCCGTCCGGGTTCATCACATGCAGGATGGCTACCCCCGTATTATTACAGGGGACCAGCCCGCTCGGGCGGGTCGAGAGGAATACAATCCGGCCGTCCGGCAGATAGGCCGGGGCGAGGTCGTGCTGCCCGCCGCCGCTGCCTTGATGGCAGTTGCAATAGGGGCTCGGATCGGTCAGGCGGCGCAGCCCCCGCCCATCTACGCCAATCTCATAAATACTGGTGCTTCCGTTGGGTTCGCCTTTGAAGCAGAATAGCAGCCTTTTGGCGTCCCAGGAGAGTTCGGGATGGCTATAGACGCCTTCGCCCAATGTTTCCGGAGTGGTCGGGTCGATCACAGCCCGGATGCGCCATTGGTCTTCCGGGGCCCAAGGGTTTTCCAGGATGTAGATGCCCCCGCCGCCAGGTGGCCATTTGTAGTACGTGTCGTAAATGTGGATGCCCGTATAAGAATGGCGCTTCACAAAAAGTAACGGAGCGTTTAACAGGCGACGCATCCTCTGGAGGGCAGCTTCCCGGTCCCTGGCCGGGTCCAGGCTGGCCTTGGCCGAAACGCCGCCGGGCACACCGGCACCCATCCCGCCAACCTCAGAAGAGCTTGCCGGTCCAGAACGGGCTTCCGCAGCCCACGAGGGGTGGTTTTGCCGGGGGGCCTCGATGAGCCAGAAACTAGCCCCTATCCCGAACAGAACCCCTCCAATGAACGAAAACCAACCCAGACGCCGAGCCAACCATCCCATCGGTGGTCTCCTTCCACAAAAAACTTACGTTGCAGCTTCTGGGCTGCTCTCAAGTTATTGTATGCAGAAAGGCTAGAGCTTGGACCTACGGGGAGAACCTCGGCGGTTGCCGCTGGCCTGCCGTCACCTCAGAGGCTGTCCTGAAATTGGTACTTGGGCGGCGGTCCGGACCATTGCCAACCACTTCCGATTTACCAAAGTGCTCGTTTTAAGGAGGTTTAGGCACTCTGGGGGCCGCCGGTGGGTAGTACATTTAGCTAAAAACGGAATTTCGGGACAGCCTCTCAGATCAATTTGGTTATGCCGGGAATGGGCAGGGGGTAATTGCCGTCGGGACCGGGTTTGACCGGCGGCGGCGTGTCGAAATTGCTTTGTTCCGGCGGCGGGGCGTACTGAAAGTCCGATTGGACCACCTCTTCCCATCGGACCGCCTTGCCCGTATAGCAGGCAATCTGTCCCATCACCACCGCCCATGTGCTATTGATCATATATTCTGTCTGGATCGGTTTGCCCTGCAAGACCGATTCCACCAGAACCTTCTGTTCCTCGTCGTAGGGGTTATTGTGCGGCCCTTCGAACTTCCAATTGGTTTCACCTTGGATGCGGCAATCGCCCAGATAGCACACGCCTTTGGTCCCCATGATAATGTCGGAGTAATTATGGTAGCACCCGTTGCGGGTCTGGCACAGGGCGTACACGCGGGCGCCGCTGGCATATTCATAAACAACTGTATGGTGATCGAACATATCGCCATACTCTTCGCCGAAGCTGGTGGATCGACCGGCCAGGCCGAAACACCATGTGGGCGTCTCCTCCTTCAAGGCCCAGGCCACGCGGTCCATATTGTGCACGAGCGACTGCGGCACATCATCGCCGGATAGCCAGCAGAAGTGGTACCAATTGCTGAACTGGTATTGGGTTTCGGTGAGCTTCGGGTCTCGCCGGACCACTTGGTAGGGGCCTCGCAGGAACATCGCCTGGGCAGCCACGATCTGGCCAATCGCCCCGTCGTGAATCCGTTTCATGCATTCCTGGTAGCCCCGATGGAATCGGCTCTGAAGGCCGCAAACAAGGCTCAGCCCCTTTTGTTTGGCCAGTTGGCAGACGGCGGCAAGCCGCTTGCAACCGGCTGGGTCGATGGCCGGCGGCTTTTCGACAAACACATGTTTGCCCGCCTTGATCGCCATCTCCGCGTACATTGGGTGGAACTTCGACGCACAGGCAATCAGCACGATGTCGGCCGCTTCGATCACCTTTTGCTGCACGTCAAAGCCGGCCAAGCAGTGGTCGTCATCCACCAGGACCTGTTCGGGGAACATCTTTTTCAGCCGCTCTCGGGACCCCCGAACACGATTCTCAAATACATCGCACATGGCGACCAATTTCACGAAGGGTCCGGCCCGCATACTTTCGGCGGCTGCCCCGCTGCATCGGCCGCCGGCGCCGATCATGCCGATCTTGACCACCTGTTCGCCCCGGGCATGGGCCGATCGAGCGATCGACAGAGCGGCCAAAGCCGACGCCCCAGCCGCCGACGCCTTCAAAAACTCCCGCCGATTCCTGCCCTGCTTGGCCGCTCCGGACACAGCGCCACCATGTACTTGTGAAAATTTTTTCTCCATCGCTCGGTCCCTTTCTCTAAAAGCCCATTCCAATCGGTCATTCCACACCGTTGTGCTCTATTATGCCTATCGGAACCTCTCAGGTCTATAGCTCCTCGTCAAAAAATAAAAAGAGCAGCCGACCAATAGAGAGCTCCAGATAATAGCAGACGGCCCTCCTAGGCTGCTCCGCAAAAAGAGAATCCAGATTTTAGCCTTTATATTGCCCGGATCATGACCTTTCGGATACAGCAGAAAATCGGCCCTCTCCGTGCGCCAGAGGTATTGCAGGAACAAAACGTCAAAGAAGGCGAGACAAAACCCGAAGAAACGGGCGGAGGGTTTACAGAGCGGCACGGCCTTCTTGGAGCAGGGAAAGCGGGTCTTGTCGGGCGGCGGCAATGGCCGGGCCGAACGCCCCAGCCAGACAAAGCCCCCATGCCAAGCCAAAACCGCCGGCCATCTTCGTCCACGGTACGACCAACGGCGTTTCCATCCCGCCGAAAAAGCTCACCTATTGCGAGATGCCGATCCCGCACCAGCCGGCCATCACCCCGAAGGCCAAGCTCACGGTGCAGGCGGCCAGTCCGATGAGCACGCCCTCGGCCCAGATCAGGCGGAACAGGCCGTTTCGGCTCAAGCCCACCGATCGCAGCACGCCCAATTCCCACCGCGCGCAAGACGGCCAATTGCCGAACCCGCTCGGTTACTCCCATGCTCAGGGTGGTGAAGATGATAAAGACGGCGGCCAACAGGGCCATGCCTGTGGCCGACCACGCCTGCCGACGCGCGCTGGCCGCCCACATCCCCTCCTCCATCGCCGAGCGAAGTTCCTCTGGTCCTACCAACAAAAGGGGCGGCTCGGCCGAAGCCAACCGATCCAACCACCGCTGCCGAAATGACCTGCCCCTGCCGAAACCGCTTGGTAAGACCTTCTCCCTGAAGGGGCGGAACGGGTTCTATCGAAACAGTCATGAAAAAATCCTCACTTTCTCGAAAAGGTGTTTTTTTCCGGGGGATCCGGGAGGCGGCTTTCAAAGGGGATAGCCTGGCCTGGTTACTGGCTTAAGGAAATGACTTCGCCGCCGTTGATGGTAGCCAGGGCCCGCCAAACGGCCAGTTCCGTCGAGTTGGAAAAGAATCGGGCCGAGCCGTCCACCATGACGGCGTTCACCCCACCCGGGTGATAGCTTCGGGAAGTCACGATGGCATACGTGGGACGGCCAGCAATCCCATTTCTGCCTTCCTGCCAGGAGTTATAGTCGCAATCCAGGTTAGGATCATTAGGGCAAGCAATCCGCGCATTGGGTGGGAAACAGGCGGTAAAACCGGTGTGATGGACACGCCCGTCGGGCCATTCTGTGTGGCCTGTGTCCTTAAAGTCCGTAGCAGAGGGGATTATCGTTGCCGCTTCCGCCGGGGAGTTGGGGATAGCCGTTGTGGGCGGGCCCCCGTTGCGGTGATACGGCTGCCACGCTTTCACCTCCGCCGCCAAAAGCGTATTACTCGTGCCATCTCGAACGGCGTCAAAACCCACCTGCGCATTCGGGTAGGAAATACCGTCGCCGCCGCGGTCTGTTGCTGGATCATAAACAAAATACACCCCCAGGTTGAACCCGTAGGTGGTTGGATATAGGTGGGGTTTACCGCCTCCCGGATCGCGCACCCGCCGCGATTGGGGATCACTGGGGCAAGCGAACACGGGAATTCGCACCTGGTGGATCACCGATTGATTATCCCAGGCTGCTACTAAGTTCACCTGAGCGCCCAACGCTGTTTGTTCCAGGAAGGGTAGAATTCGCCCGTGAATCCCCCAGGACACGTTATTGCCGGTGCTTTGGGTTGTACGATCGACAATGGCACTCGGCGGGAAAGTGCCCCAACTGCTGGCATAGTTGTGCATGGCCAATCCAAGCTGCTTGAGGTTGTTCAGGCACTGGGTGCGTCGGGCCGCCTCTCGGGCCGCCTGCACCGCCGGCAAAAGCAGGGCAATCAAAATGCCAATGATGGCAATCACCACCAAAAGCTCCACTAACGTAAAACCTTTCTTCCTGTTGCAGAATGTTCCTCTCATGTGGCAGTGTCTCCAGAAGACAAAGACTTGATGGATTGGTAACACTTTAGCCGAATGGGGGACACCGATGTGTCCCCCCTGCGAAAGCGGCAATGACGCCCTCATCTGGCTGAGCCTTCGGCTCATCCGGGATCTCGACGGTCCGGGAAGAGGCAAGTTGCTTCCTTCGGCCAAGTGTTACGTAGATTTTCCTTCACCAGAACGTTTTCTGTTTGGCGTTTTGCCTCACCCGGAGTGCTGCCCAAAAAGGGCAATTTTTGTGCCGGAGAAAATTGCAGAACCGGATTGCGCTGCTGCGGCAAGAGGAGTCGGTTTCTAGACCGCCGGGGGAACTTGGGGAACGGTCTCAGAAGGAGATCGCCATAACTCCTTGGCAAAAGAAGAGTTAAGAACGAGTCTTTGCTTAGGAGTTTCGAGGTTCGGGAGCAGCAGCAAGCCTCCGGTCGGCAAGAACAGCCCGTAGAATCGCCGCCGAGGAAGTGAACGGTTCGGAGCAGGCAGGGCTTTTTCGGCGATGGTCAGAAAATCGTCATCGGCGTCGATTTTTTCGCCGTGGCTATTTTCCGATTGGAGAGGGGGAGGCTATTCTCGAAATTCGTAACACGTTAGCCGAATGGAGAGCTCGGCTGTGTCAATGCCGCGAAAACGGCAGTCCAGAAATGTGAAGTCCTTGTTTCCTGGATTCCCGCTTACGCGGAAACAAGCCTGGATCCTGCTTACGCAGGAGTGAGACCCTCGGCCCCCGTTCATTCGGCTAACCTTGACTGTATCCACCGGGACTAATTACCCCAATCGGTAGTGTTCGAGCCGATGTTTAGCCCCTCCAAGTGGCAGGGGCCTGGCTGGCTGGAGACAGTCAAACTAAAATGTTCCTGATTTTGCGAGGCTGTTCCGAAGGCAGATGGAGCCGGGGCTGGGACACTCTTTCGCCCCCCTTTTGCAAAATCCCACCAAACGCCCGGTGGTTGACAGAGCCTATTGGACAGCGATCAAGTCAGCCGATCTGCATCTGATTTCGGCGCAGCCTCGGAACTGTTCGGAGGCCTGCCGGAAAGAGAAAACCTGGAAACATGCAATTTCAGTTAGTACCCGATCAAGCTGGGCCAGTACCGCTCTTGCCGCAAAAATATCTGCCATAGGCCCAGCATGCCGCCCAGGATCAAAAGTCCTAGATGACACAAATCCCCTACCCACAGAAATCGGCCAAAATCCGCCACGTGCGGATGTTCCACCAACAGTACGCCCGGCCGACAGACCAAAAACAACGACAAACCATCCACCAGCAGGGCCATAGCCGACAGTTTTTCTCCCTGTTGCGATTGTGATCCAGAGCTCCCTTTGATCCCCTGGCCGAGGAACGGAGCGGCCACGGTCGGGTACCGCAGGCTGACCACCACGGGTCGAAACGGCCTGGGATCAGTGTATTCTAGTCCAGCACATCCTGTGCCCGTAGCGCTCAGCAATATCTGGGGCAGGATCAGGATGGGCAACCACGCCACGGCCGCCTCTTCCGTATCGACCAGGGTCGAGACGATCAGCGAGACCGTTAATCCTCCCAGATACACCATCCACAACGCCCCCCACCATCCCAGCCAGCCCCCAAAGGAGCGTTCGAGGAACTCGTCGCATAAACTGGCCGGGAGCACCAGCGGAACCAGTATCCGTACCAGCAGGAGAAAGACCGCCAATTGGCAGATGCCGACAAGTCCATAGACGAATCCCTTGGCCAACAGGTAGCTGCCTGGTGCCAGGCCGCCCAGCCGATCCCGGATGTAGCCCCGCCGATCTCGCACCAAATCCCGGATGGAATTATTCATTCCCAGCCAACAGGCCACCACCGTCGTAAAGAAGAAGATGCCGAATATTTTTCCCGGACTGAATTGGGTCAGGGCCAACACGCCGGACAAAATGACCGGTTGGCCCAGCAGCATCCAGCGCATCCACCGGTCCCGCCAGAGGCTGAGCCAGGTTCTTTGCGCCGCCACCTTCAGACCGACCGGATCGATCTGCTTTTCCGGCGGGATGGCCAGTTTGTGGAGCGATCGGCCGGTTCCGGGGGTGGGGGTGAGCGGTTCGGACTGCCTGGCCGGCGGGGCGCCGGGCGATCCGACCGGTTTCGGTCCAGCGGGAACAGCCGCTCCTGCACCCACCGCACCGACCGGCTTCAGCCCTGGGGCCGCAGACGGTTGGGGGCCGACCGTAGCGACTGCGGCCGGATACCCCCCGGTTTGCTGTTCGCTTAACGCCTGGAACCGGCCATGTTCCAGTTTCTCATACACGTCGGCAAAATTGGGGCACTGGAAGCTCGGTAGCACTTGCTCAGGATCGCCCGCATACGCCGGCACGCCTCGCTGCTGCTGCACCCCCAGGACCAGAACCTCGTCGAGCAGGTAAATGTGGTTCATCAAGTGGGTCGTGCACAGCACGGTGGTTCCTCGACGAGCCAACTGTTTGAAGTTTTCCATTAGCCGGGCCTCATTGGCCGGGTCCAAACCCGCGGTCGGCTCGTCCAGCAGAAGCAATTTCGGTTCCCGAAGCCATTCCATGGCTACGCTCAGGCGTTTCCGCTGGCCGCCGCTAAGTACCCGGGCCAATTTGTCCGCATGTTCCTTCAGCCCGAAAAACTCCAATGCCTCTTCCACCCGTTTCTGCTGTTGCTCCGGCGTCATCCGTTGGCCCAGCCGCAACTGTGCCGTGCACTCCAGGTTTTCCCGAACCGTCAGTAGGTCATACACCACGTCTTGTTGCGGAATGTAGGCCAATTGCCGACGATGCGTCTCGATCTGCTCTTCCGACTCCCAGATATTGTCCAGCGCCCCGCAGGCGATCCAGCCTCGGCTTGGCCGGTGCAGGCCCGCGATCGTGCGCAGGAGCATGGTTTTGCCCGCGCCGCTGGGACCGAGAATGCCCACAAACCGACCGGCCGGGACCTCCCACTGCCAATCCCCGAAGCTGACCAGCACTCGATCCTGTACGGCAATTTCCAGCCCGTGCAGCCGAAGGCCCGTCGGCTGCTCCTCCACCTGCTCTAAGCCCTGCTCGGTTACTCGGTAGCTAACCACTTTCCCGAACCGGACCTGATCTCCCACGCTGAGCCGACGGCGCCGAACCTGTTGCCCGTTGACAAATGTGCCAAACCGACTCTCCAAGTCCTGCACCCACAGTTGGCCCCCTTGGAGTTCGATCCGGGCATGGCGCCGCGAGACGGTCGGCTCCGTAAGCTGCAGGTCCATTTCGGAGGCCCGGCCTACCACAATCGGCAACGCCCATCGGGGCACCTGCTTGGCATTCGGCGCCAGTTTGCCCATCCGGCTTCTTCTCCAGGAGATCCCCGCCAACTGGGTATTCTGCCGGCCAAGTGCTTACCTTTAGCCCTACGAAGCAGCCGAGTGATCCCGGCCGGCTTTCTCATGGACCACTTGTTAATCCACCATCTTGCAGGAATAGGTGGCCTGGCACTTCGGCTGGGTCTCAAATCGGGCCTCAAACAGCAGATGATCTCGTGAGGCTTCCGTGATGCTTCCCTCGAGAGTGAGATTGCCTGATTCAATGTGACCTTTAGTGATATTGTATTTAAGCTCCCCTTGGGGGGTCAGCGTGGCCAGGCGAGTTCGGGTCTGGTCGGTGGCATTCACCCGTAATGTTCCCCTATAGCAACGCAGCAAGGCGTATTTCTGTCCATTTTCTTCAAAGTCCCGTTCCCGTCGGATCCATACCTTGCCGCTGGGGACGCCCCGCCAAGAGGGCGGCAAAAAATCCACAAAGGCCCCTCCATCCACCTCCCACTCATCCCCAGGTTTACTGGCCTTATCGGGCAGCAGGAAGGCGTCGGTTACCACCGCAGATGCAAAAAGGAAATCACGTTCTTCTTCCGTTAGTGTACAGCCGACCGGCACGAGCGATACCACCCCCCGACCGTCTTCATACGTAATCCGCACGCTCTTGCCGCTCAGAGAATCCAACATCGCCTTGACTTTGGTATTCTGCTCGTTCAAGGTAGCCTGGGCAGCCCAGTTTCCTACTGTAAATATCTTATCCAGCAGGGCGGCTGAAACGGCGGTTACCTCCCCGGTTCCCCCCAGATATCTCTCCAAAAATCCGAGCACCAAAAGGGCCGGTTTGGTCCAGAGGCAATCGATCTTTACGGTGCTGGTGGCTTTGAGCATCCGGGCCGATTGGATGTGGCGCAATTCCACCACCTGCCGACCGTCGTTTTTCTCGATCTTCCGACGAAAGCACACTTCGGCCCGATAGGCTAAATGAACAATCGTTTCGATTCCCCAGTCTTTATCCCGCACTGGCGCGGTCAGGTCGGCCGTGGTGGTCACCTCGTAGGTTTTCCCCTCCTGGAGCACATCCCGGATGCGATCCGGCCGACCGATCTGCGGCGGAGGCGGCGGCGATTGCGGCGGCCGGCTTACCGTCTGCCCCGCTTGGACCACCGGCTTCTCTTGGCCGGTCCCCGATCCGGCCCCGCCCGACTGGGTTCCCTGGTCTCCACCCCCGCCCCTCCAAATCAACACCCCCACCAAGATCACCAAGACCACCAAGATGCCTCCCAAGAGAATTTTGGTGACTAGATCCGTTGCCCCGCGTTGTTGCTTGTACCGCGTCCATTGCATCGGAGTACTCCTTGCGTCAAAAGGAACCTCTGAATACTTTTCGTGCTCTTGGGGTTTCCGCCCTTTCTGGCGATAGGCTTCCTGGCCCCGGCGGGGGCCGAAAGGCCCAAGAGAACGAAAGACCACGTAGCATCACCTTGGTAGGATAACCTCCCCCCCGGCGTTGTCAAGCAGGGGGATAAAAATTTTCCGCAACATTTTTGACTGTAGCTGCCTGCCCGACCCCCTAGCAGATGGAGGGGCTAAAAATCGGATCGATCCGCCCAGATGGTGATCGTTGTTCCCGGGGGATCCGGTCAAGTTCGCCGAACGCGGGGGCGTGCTTGGCAGCCCCGCTGGCATCCCCCTCTCCCGGCGGCCCTCCTGTGTCCTTCCTGCGCAAGCAGGAACCCAGCAGGTGTCATCCCTGCGCAAGCAGGGATGACACTGGGGTCCCCGCAGCCGGCTTCGGGTTCGCCTCCGCCGGCCTCTGCCGCCAGGGAAGAGGCGGGGAGACTACCTCCGAAGGGCCTTTTGTACAAGGTCCGGCCGGTGGAAGCGGTCGAAATCCGCCTCGGCGAGCGGCCGCTCTTGGCCCGTCTGCGGATCGACCATCCATAAACATTTGAACAGTATGGCTCTGGTGCTCTCCTGGCCGTCATAGACAAAGGCCTCTTGGGTAAACGTGAACCAGCCACTCTCCTTGAGAAGACAAAAGGCGGCGATTAGGCGGCCGGTTTGGGCGTCCCACAGCCGGGCCGTATTGTCATCGGAGCCAGTCAGGACCTGCCGGCCGTCCGGACTAAAGGCTACGGAAAGGACCTCCTTCGTATGTCCTTCGAACCGCCGGAGCTCCTGGCCGGTTTGGGCGTCCCACAGTCGGGCCGTCTTGTCCTCGGAGCCTGTCAGGACCTGCCGGCCGTCCGGACTAAAGGCTACGGAAGTGACCCGCCAAGTATGTCCTTCGAACCGCCGGAGCTGCCGGCCGGTTTGGGCGTCCCACAGCCGGGCCGTCCCGTCCCAAGAGCCTGTCAGGACCTGCCGGCCGTCCGGACTAAAGGCTACGGACCAGACCAAGTCCGTATGTCCTTCGA
>Ga0308389_1001030_pt1 | contig 19559 bp, 23 predicted proteins | sample Hotspr2Sample148_FD_202362 | JGI IMG/M metagenome (GOLD analysis project Ga0308389, IMG submission 202362) | Hot spring phototrophic mat microbial communities from Mushroom Spring, Yellowstone National Park, Wyoming, United States - 20040719_148 ... | reverse complement strand
GTGCACCTTTTACATTAGTTTTCTTAAAAAACAATATTGACAATTTATGCCATATTAAATAGTGTACAATCTATCACTGATATATACTAATGCAATAGGTTACTTCCATGCCACAAACAGATTTCATCGAAGAAAACTTCTCCGAATTACTGGAACAATCGTTCATCAAATCCGATAATTTTCAGGTTGGCGATACCGTTACAGGCAAAGTCATACTCATCACCAATGATAGCATCTTTGTTGATATTCAATCCAAAAGTGAAGCAGTCATTGACTCGCAGGAATTCACTGACGATAAAGGCAACCGTACCGTTGCCGTTGGTGATACCATCACTGCATATGTTGCAGCTATTAAACGTGGTGAAATAGTTTTAACGTCAAAAATTGGTAAAGGCGTGGTTTCGCCTGATCTGCTGCACATTGCATATAGAAACCAGCTGCCCGTACATGGCACCGTTAAACAAACAACCAATGGTGGCTTTATTGTTTCTATTGGTGGCATCCAGGCGTTTTGCCCATTATCGCAAATTGATACAAAGTTTCAAGAAAGCGATAGTTACCTGAATAAAAGCTTTGACTTTGCAATTATGCGCTACGAACAGCAGGGCAAAAACATCATTCTGTCACGAAGGTCTCTTCTTGATAAAATCAAAGAAGAAACCATAGAAAAGCTGAAACAGCAATTAAAAATTGGCGATACAGTCCAGGCTAGCGTTGTTCAGGTGCTTGATGCCGGCCTTTTAGTATCTGTACACTCACTTGATGCCTTTGTTCCAAAAAGTGAGTTGTCGCATAGCCGCATGGCAAACACAAGCCAATTTGAAGAAGGACAAACCATCACTGCCAAGATAATCGATTTAGACTGGAATAAAGTCAAAATGACATTGAGCATAAAGCAAACACTGCCTGAGCCCTGGCATTACATTAATCAGTATCAGATTGGTGAAACTTACACAGGAACTATCGCCAAAATAATTAAAAATGGTGCATTTGTTGCACTTGAACACGGCTTGGAGGGGTTTATTCCACTTTCACGCATGAGCTATGTTAAAAAGTTACATGACCCTCATGAAGTGTGTAATGAAGGCGATAGCGTCCAGGTTAAAATTATTGATATTGACCATGCCAATAAAAAAATAACCCTGGAACTTTTAACCAGTGAAGAAAATCCATGGCTTACCGTAAGTGAATCACTGAGTGATTCTATACAAGTTGCAACTATTGAAGAAATTACTGCTAAGGGACTGGTGGTTGTGCTGCCAAACCAGGTGCGCGCTTTTGTTCCTAAAGAGCGGTGCGCAATAGACCGCAATGCCGATATAACAAAGTCATATCAGGTGGGGGCAAGCATCAAAGTTGCAGTAATTACTGTAAATGCCGATGACAGAAGATGCATTGCATCAGAAAAAAAAGCACAGGAAATTGAAGAACGCCAGTCATATGAAAAATTCATTGCTTCCAATACCAAACAGGGTTCGTCAGCCTTTGGGCAGTTGTTGAAACAGAAGTATGAGGAAATGCAAAAAAAATCAAAAAACACATAAACCGGTATGGATGATAAAACAACACAGAATGAATTACTGGCATATAGATCATACTTAGAAAATAACATACAATATATTAACGAAATCCACAATAAGATTGAAAGGCTTATCATCAAGCTGGAAAAGCAACATATCTCAGTCAAAGAATGTTTTGCCCAGCTTGAAAACGAGATTAATCTTCTGTTAAAAGTATATTCCCACTTCACATCTTTAGGCGGGTACAACTACTGCCTCAAATTAAAAGCACTCATTGATTCATATCAGCAGGTTACAAATACTGAAATTCAATTATCTGCCCTATACTATATTCATTCAAAGATTCTTTCATTACAGGAAGAGCAACTACAATATTTTCCTGACATGACTCAGAAACAGGCTTTATACGATGAGCTATCGCACACAAAAAAAATTACAGAAGATGATATACACGATTACAGCTACACATGGATTACATTTAAACGCAATGCCATGTGGTTTGTTGTTCTTTTTGATACTTACCAGCTTGTGAATACCAATGATCTATCTGATATCAAAGCTCTTTCCCAGAATTACTATCAAGCAACTTTTAATAACACAACAATAACAATCCGTGACCCCCTGCGTTTAGACGAACAGCCTTCAGCTACTGTATTGCTTGTCAATTACCATAATGGAATATACGGATACTTTTACGATTCAATAGGAAGAAAATTAGGTGCACGTACAAATATTTTGCAGCAGATGGCACAATTGCCCAAAGGTTATTCACTGCCATTATATGGAAGGGTCAGGTTATTTGGCGATAGTTATATGTATTTAAAACATATTGATATAAACAAACCCCGGTAATCACACTTCTTCGTCACAGCTGCCTAAATAATAGTATGACTGTATTTCCTCGGAAGAGATTTTTCCTGCCCTCAGTATTTTGAGTTTGCCATTGAAAAGGCTTATGAGTGTTGGCTTAGGATGACGTTTGCAAAGTTCCTCAATGATGACGATGGCATCAACTTTTTTTCTGAATACACGGATAATATCAGAGTGCTTATTTGACCCTTTTGTTACCCTGAGTATATTTGTGGCAAACAGAGGTTGGCCAATTGTTTCAATTATTTCTTGAACAAACTTTGACTTTGGAAAACGCAATGCAATTTCCTGTGACATATCTTCTTTTCTGGGCACTATTGCAGTCACCTCGCCCGGCCATATCCTGTGTAAAAAATCATACTGAAATTTAGTTACTGTTGCAAGAGATTCCAGCATTTTAAATGATGCAATCAGGCAAACAAATTTTTTTGTTTTGGATTTAATAATATTTTTTAATTTATGCTCAACCAATGGATTTGCAATGCCAACTATTTCGTACTGTGAATCAATAGGCAGGATAACAATGCCGTTTTTATGTAAAACATCCGTAATTCTTTGTATAATTTCAGAATCTACACTGCCATCTTTTTTGAGCTTCCTTATTATTATGACGTCATCATTTTTATAGGGAGACTCTACAAATTGCATCATCGCAATTTACCTTTTGCTGTAATAAATGATACACAATTCTTCCAGCTATATTACTCTCACATATTCTATAATGTGCATAATGCAAATGCAAGCATTTTAAATGTACAGGCTCCTGCAAGCCTCCAATGCCTCGTTTTAATACATTCAGGTATTCATCTTCAATCTCTTTATTTAAATATTTTTCATATACGCTTTTTCTAAAAAAATAAAATACAGCATGCGCTTTCAGCATCTCTCGTTTTAATACTTCATCCGTGTTAATGAATTTTTCAATCTTTGCAATATACCCTTTGTTTTCTAGTTCATGAATTGCATCATTCAGGTATGGGCAGGTTAACCATATTATATTTGACAAAGACTGATAATCTACAGTGCCACCAACTTCAGGCGATAACAGCACTACCTGGGGAAATCCAAAATTACACTTTTCAAATATACCAGCAACAGCATCAGTGGTACCTTTAAGCTGCCAGCGCAGAACCTGCTTATCGCGTTCTGTTAATGTGTATATGTGTGGTATCATACAGTTTTTTGATAATTATAATTGATCTTTGTTTTTATAATATAGCAATATTCCTGTAACAATCAAAACAGAAAATATAATCCATAGAATCCGTCCATAATGTATATACAGTGTAAACTTCTCTGTACCGGGTGGTTGCACCGTTTGTATCTGTGGGGGTTGTTTTTGTTTATCCTGAAACTCAAATACTTTTGCACCTTGAGGGATATACCCCGCATTAACACTTTCTTTTAATAACAGATTGCCAAGATTACCCTGGGTTAATCCCCTGAACTTTTTAATTTCTGATTGCTTTTGTATAATCTGAAGCTGTATATATGCAATCTCTTTTTTTAGTTTCATCCTCTCCAGCATTCCGCTATCGCTGAACACAAAGCCATAAACGCTGAAGAGGATGAATGCAATCAGAAAAACTGAAAATTTACTATTACGGCTTGCCAATGGAATAAAACACCTTCTTTCCGTTAAATTTTGCAGCAGAACCCAACTGCTCTTCAATACGAAGCAACTGATTGTATTTACACAGCCTGTCAGTGCGCGATGCTGAACCAGTCTTTATAAAACCTGTATTTAAAGCAACAGCTAAATCGGCAATTGAAGGGTCTTCAGTTTCACCGGAACGATGTGAAACAACTGCTGTATAACCTGCCCTCTTGGTCATCTCAACTGCTTCGATAGTTTCTGTAAGGGTACCTATTTGATTAAGTTTTATTAATACTGAATTAGCTATGCCCTTTTCTATCCCTTTTTTAATAATCGCCGTGTTGGTAACAAATATATCATCAGCAACTAATTGCACTTTATCTTTACACTTTTGAGTTAAGAGTTTCCAGCCATCCCAATCCTCTTCAGCCATTCCATCTTCTATAGATATTATAGGATAGCTCTTAATCCAGCTTTCATAAATGGCAACCATTTCTTCCGGGGTTTTTTCCGGCTTGGCTTCTGCTGCCATAATATATTTGCCATTTTTATAAAACTCGCTGGCAGCTGAATCAATTGCTAAATAAATATCCTGCCCTGCTTTATATCCTGCTTCTTTGATTGCTTCAAGTATTACTTCAAATGCTTCAGCATTAGATTTCAAATTAGGTGCAAAACCACCTTCATCACCTACTGCTGTATTATACCCTTTCTTTGATAAGACTTTTTTCAATGCATGAAATGTTTCAACGCCCATCCGCAAAGCTTCTTTAAATGAATCAGCACCAACGGGAACAATCATAAATTCCTGTATATCTACGTTATTATCTGCATGTTTTCCGCCATTGAGTATATTCATCATTGGTACGGGCAATTCACATGCCCCAACACCGCCAATATACTGATACAATGGCATGCCAAATGTTTCAGCAACAGCCTTGGCACACGCCATGGATACACCTAAAATAGCATTAGCGCCTAATTTTGCTTTATTGGGTGTTCCATCAAGGTCAATCAGTGTCTTATCTAACTCTACCTGGCGCATTGCATCCATTTCAACAATAGCACCTGATATTATTTCATTTACATTCTGTACTGCCTTCAACACACCCTTGCCATTGTAACGGCTTTTATCGCCATCTCTGAGTTCTATTGCTTCATTTTCGCCAGTAGATGCACCCGATGGTACAGCAAACCTGCCAACAATCCCTGAAGAAAGCTCAACATCAACTTCTATAGTGGGATTGCCCCTGGAATCTAAAATCTCACGTGCATGGACATCAGTTATAATAGTCATAGTAGCACTCCTATGTAATAATTTTTATTCTACAACAGTCTTCTTGAAACGATAGTACTATGTGATTATAAACAGCAAATATATGCAAGAAGTTTTTTATGGCATAGTGAGGTTATAATCGCAGCGAAATGTAATGGGAATTTTATTGTTGAAATGTAACCTCTCTTCACGCTTACTGTACCCTGAACAATTAAAAAGCTTTTGCAAGCCCTTTTGCCCTACAACAGTAAGTAAAATTGAGTAAAATGAATCACTGTAAATTTCTAAATGTATTTTTATATACAAAAATATTTAATGTACACGTATTTATGTTAATTTATTTTTAAGGAATAAATACTGAAAATGAAGAATAAAATATTGACTTAAACCAACCAGTTTATTATACTAGTTATATGAAAACGAAAGTAATTGGTTCATTTGATGCAAAAACTCACCTTTCAAGTATTCTTAATAATGTTGCGAAAGGTGAAGAATACGTAATAACAAAACGGGGTAAACCTGTAGCTAAAATCATACCATATACTCATAACGAAAATATAAACATTGAAGAATTATTTCTTAAATTCGAAAAGATTCGGAAATCAATAAAACGAAATGTGAATATAAAAGAATATATAAAAGAAGGAAGAAAATATTAATGACGTATGTTATAGACTGTTCCTTTTCATCTTCTCTGTTTTTGCCAGATGAAAATTCATTAATAGCAGTTGATTTTTTCAAAAATAACCTTCATAAATCTAATATATTTGTACCTCTTTTATGGTGGTATGAAACCTGTAATGTAATATATGTTGCAATAAAGCGAAAAAGAATAACCATAGCACAAACACTTGAAATCTTTAATCTTTTAAATTCACTTAATCTTGAAACTGATTATGAATATGGTTTAATATTTTCAAATAATATTTTAAATTTATCAAATTTATATTCAATTTCAGCTTACGATGCTGTTTACTTGGATTTAGCCATACGAAAAAAAGCTCAGATTGCAACATTCGATATAGATTTAACATCAGCAGCTATAAAAACTGGTATAACCACGATCCCTGCCCAATAAAAATACAAAATTATAATAATTCCAATTTTATTATTGAAGAAATTAAGATTATTATTATATTGAGTAAATATATCACTATATCTAATTCAATGGAGGATGAATAATGAAACCTGTAGCATTAAATGACTTTATATACTGGGTTGGCGGTATTGACTGGGACCTTAGAAATTTTCATGGATACATGACACAGCGTGGTTCAACATATAATGCGTATCTTATCATGGATGAAAAAATTACCCTTATTGATACTGTGAAATACTATTTATACGATGAGATGATTGAACGCATATCAAAAGTTGTTGATCCTGCAAAGATTGACATCATCATTTCCAATCATGTTGAGATGGACCATTCAGGCGGTTTGCCAAAGTTAATGGAATTGTGCCCCAACGCAACGCTTATCACATCACCAAATGGTGCTAAGGGTTTGGAAACGCATTATAAAAAGAACTGGAATTACAAAGTAATGAAAACGGGCGATAGTATCTCGTTAGGAAAAACCACCTTGCAATTTATCTTAGAACAGATGGTTCACTGGCCTGATAACATGGCCTGTTATATGCCTGAAACTAAAATTTTATTTTCCAACGATGCCTTTGGACAGCATATTGCAACATCAGAGCGCTTTGATACGGAATATCCTTTTGACATCATCATGCACGAGGCAAAGAAATACTATGCCAATATTGTTTTGCCGTATGACAAGCAAACTCAAAAAGTTCTTGATGCTGTAAGTACCTTAGATATTGCCATGATTGCTCCAAGCCACGGCATTATTTGGAAAGACCATGTTGGGGCGATAGTTACTAAGTATAAAGAATGGGCTGCCAATAAAACAACCAACAAAGCTCTCATCATCTATGACACTATGTGGGGTTCAACTAAGCTTATTGCCCACGCAATTAAAGATGCCTTTGAGGAAAAAAATATTCATACACAGCTTTATGATTTGAAAACCATACACATTTCAGATATTATGACCGAAGTACTTGATGCACAATATATCTGTGTTGGTTCACCAACACTTAACAACAATATGCTGCCAACCGTTGCTGCATTTTTAACCTACTGTAAAGGGCTTGCACCAAAGAATCGCGTGGGATTGGCATTTGGATCATACGGCTGGGGCGGACAAAGCGTTGCACAGGTAGAAGCGGTATTACAGGAAATGGGATGGCAACTGCTTCCTTCCATCAAGGTTCAATATGTGCCTGATGAACAATTGCTGGTAACTATCGCCAAACAAATTTTAGAAAAATTATAAATTTAAGATGACTTTTACTGTATAATAAAGTATTATATAAGTGAATATTGAGTCCAATTTATTATTACAATGAGGACCAAAATGGAACAATATAAACAATACCTGGAAGCCAAGGGGATTTCGCCATCATATCAACGGTTGAAGATTTTGGAGTATTTAGACCAGAACAGGACTCATCCAACTGTTGATGAGATTTATACAGCCCTTGTGCCGCATATACCAACGCTTTCTAAAACCACCGTGTACAATACTCTAAGCCTTTTTGTTCAGGAAGGCCTTGCAAGTATGCTGGTGCTTGATAATGTTGAAGCACGATTTGATATAACGGTTCAGCCCCACGGTCATTTTACCTGTAAAAATTGCGGCAAGGTATATGACCTTGATATTACCCGTTATGTCAACATTCCTGAATCAATAGATGGCCATATAGTTGACCAGTATCAGATTACGTTAAAAGGTATCTGTAAAGAGTGCTCAACACATTAACAGCCTGTATGCCTGGTTTACACTTAAAACTTTTGCAAATCTTTTTTTATAAAATACTTGACAAAATATTGTAATAATTATAAATTTGTGGTAATTACATAGTGTGGTATTATTTCATGAATTTATGGTTTATACCATTGCTGTCATTCTGAGGACCCCGATGAAAATCGGGGGATGAAGAATCTCATTTGCAAAATGGCGAGATACTTCGTCCCGAAAAAATTGGGACTTTAGTATAACAATTGAAATTTGATATAATTAAAGTTAATTTTTTACTTGTAATTTATTTTTTTATAATATACCATAATGTATAAATCATAAAAGGTATTCTTATGCAATTTCAGGTTAATGACATGATGTGCAATCACTGTGTGGCGCATATTACAAAAGCCATAACCGATAAAGATCCTGTCGCAAAAGTGCAATGCAATATAACCACCAAAATGGTTATAGTAGATAGCGCCCTGGATGAATCTGTTGTCATGCAGGCAATAAAAGATGCTGGCTATACACCTATAGGCAAGTAACATAAAAAGCACAGCACAGTAGGGGCACATCAAGATATGCCCCTAAAAAATGCAATATACATTTCAGGAGGTCTTATTCATGGATAAAAAATACGAATGCACAGTTTGCGGGTATATCTATGACCCAAAAGAAGGTGATCCGGATAATGGCGTTAAGCCAGGTACTGCTTTTAAAGACATACCCGATGATTGGGTATGCCCGGTATGTGGTGCTGAGAAGGATCAGTTTGAACCAGTTGATTAAACACATTTAAAAAGGATATGCATTAGTTGCATATCCTTTTTATGTATGTACAAATAATTAATTTGGAGGTTTACAAATGGATGTTGTAATGCTATCACGAATTCAATTTGGGTTGGCTGCCGGCGTTCATTTTATATTCCCTTCCCTTACATTAGGACTAACATTGCTGGTATTACTGCTTGAATATAAGTTTTACAAAACAAATGATGAACTATTCAAAACTGTATCTTCGTTCTTTATTAAGATGTTAGGACTTGTGTTTGCTTTAGGTGTGGCAACCGGCATTGTACTGGAATTTTCATTTGGCACAAACTGGGCTGAATACTCACGTATGGTTGGTGATATTTTTGGTGCACCACTGGCTGCCGAAGGGATATTTGCATTCTTTATGGAATCGGTTTTCTTAGGTGTGTTGCTTTTTGGACGCAACAAGGTTTCCAAAAAAGTATATCTGCTTTCAGCATTTTTAGTATTTTTTGGTTCGCATTTGTCGGGTCTGTGGATTATTATTGCAAACTCATGGATGCAGACACCCGCCGGGTTTGCCATTGAAGGTGGCAGGGCTGTATTAACTGATTTTTTTGCTGCAGCACTAAACCCTTCCACACTGGTGCGGTATGCTCATGTTATCATCGCCGGGTGGATTTCAGGTAGCCTTTTTGCAGCAGGGGTTGCAGCATGGTATTTGATTAAACAGCAACATACAAAAGAAGCACAAACAATATTAAAAACAGCAATCATTATCTTTTGCATCATGTCATTGGTGCAATTTGTATCAGGTCATATTCATTCTGTACAGGTAACCAATTTGCAGCCAGAAAAAATGGCAACCTTTGAAGCACTGTGGGAAACACAAAAAGGTGCTCCAATGTCCATTATTGGCATACCTGTAGAAAGTGAAAAAAAGACATATTTTGAGATTAAAATTCCAAAACTACTAAGTTTACTTGCATATTTTGACCCTGATGCTGAAGTAAAAGGGCGTGATGCATTTCCTGAGGATGAACTTCCGCCTGTATTACTACCGTATTTTTCTTATCATATCATGATAGGATTAGGGTCTTTATTTGCTCTGATAAGTTTAATTGGGTTGTTTCTATTGTTACGCAAAAAGCTTTTTGATGCAAAATGGTTTTTGTATGTGTTAGTATTTGCTATACCACTGCCAATCATTGCCAATGAATTTGGATGGATTGCGGCTGAGGTTGGTAGGCAACCATGGGCTGTTTATAAGGTCCTTAAGACTGTTGATGCAGTGTCGACTATTGTCCCAGCATCACACGTGTTGCTATCGCTTATCATATTTTCCTTTATTTATCTTTTACTTATAGTTCTATTCATTACAATACTTTTAAAGATAATAAAAAAAGGCCCTCAGGCAGAATCATATTAATGCAACTGGAGGTTTTAAAATGGATATAAGTATTTATCAACATATATGGTTTTTTATTATAGGTTTTTTATTAACAGTGTATTCAATTCTGGATGGTTTTGATTTAGGCATAGCAAGCCTGATGCCTGCATTGGCAAAAAATGAAAAAGAACAAAAGCAGGTTATGGATTCTATTTGGCCTGTGTGGGATGGCAACGAGGTTTGGCTCATAACCGGTGGAGCAGCACTTTTTGCAGCTTTTCCCTTTGCCTATGCCACGGTTTTTAGCGGTTTTTATTTGGCGCTAATGCTTGTTTTATTTGCTCTCATCTTCAGGGCTGTTTCAATGGAGTTCTGGTATTACAATGAAACACGGCGCAAGGTGTGGGCATGGGCTTTTACAATTGGAAGCGTACTCCCTGCACTATTATTTGGGGTGGCACTTGGCAATGTTATCTATGGCATTCCGCTTGATTTAAATATGAATTTTACTGGCAACTTTTTTACTCTTTTAAGGCCATTTCCACTTGTTATTGGACTTTTAGGTTTATCTGCCATTCTTCTTCAAGGTTGTACCTGGGCAGCCTATAAAATTGAAGGCGATGTTGCAAAACGTGCAAAAAGTTTTATGAATAAAATAATCATTGCAAATGCAGTTTTGTTTATATTGGCGATAGCTCTTACCATTGCGCTTTTGCCTTCAATTGTATCAAATGTATTTGGTTGGCTTGGAGCACTTACGTACGCAATCGCATTGAGTTATGTTCATGTATCCAATAGAGGTAATCGCCCGTTTAATGCTTTTATTGGCTCATCTATTTCTTTTGTATCACTATGGATAATGGCTGGTGCTGCATTATATCCTAATCTTGTGAGGTCAACAATTGAAGCCTATAACCTGACAATATTCAATGCATCATCAACACAGCTAACATTAAAAATTATGTTCATCATTGCACTGATAGGCATGCCTATTGTTATTGCCTATACTATGTATGTATATAAAATTTTCAAAGGGAAGATTTCATAATGCATTAAAAATTATACTATAAAAAAGGAGGATTTACACTATGGCTACAAAACAATTGGAAGTTTATAAATGCGAGATTTGTGGCAATATCGTTGAGGTACTTCATGAAGGCAAAGGTGAATTAGTATGTTGTGGGCAACCCATGAAGTTGCAGGTTGAAAATACAGTGGATGCTTCAAAAGAAAAGCATGTGCCAGCCGTTGAAAAAACAGCAGAAGGCATAAAAGTACAGGTTGGCAGTGTTGAGCATCCAATGGAAGAAAAACACTACATTGAATGGATACAGCTTATTGCCGGTGGAAAGGCATACAGGCAGTTTTTGAAACCTGGCGATAAACCTGTTGCTGTATTCAAAGTGGATGCTGATAGCTTTGCTGTGCGTGAATACTGCAACTTGCATGGTTTGTGGAAAGCATAGATAAAAAATACTTAAATGATTGATATATAAGGAGGCTTTTAATGGTACTGCCAAAGAAAATGGAAGAAGCAATTAATAAGCAGATAAATGCTGAATTATATTCGGCGTATCTTTATTTATCCATGGCTGCATATTTTGAATCCACAAACCTACCAGGATTTGCAAAATGGATGGAATTACAGGCAGAAGAAGAAAAACAGCATGCTATGAAACTATATCATTATGTAATAGAACGTGGCGGTCGCGTAATACTGGATGCAATACAAAAACCCCAATCTGAATGGAAATCACCGCTTGATGTATTTGAAGCCGTGTATGCCCATGAAAAGCATGTTACCGAGCTCATTTATAATCTTATGGATATGGCAAAATCTGAAAAGGATTACGCTTCTGAAGTAATGTTACACTGGTTTGTAAAAGAACAGGTAGAAGAAGAGGCTAATGCAAGCAGTATACTTGAACACATCAAGATGGTAAAAGATTCGGTCAACGGCATTTTGCAATACGATAAGATGCTGGGTAAACGCGGTACTGAGTAAAACTATGTACTTTTAGTAGAACTAGTAGTATACCACTAAAGGAGGAATAACAATGGCAAAAAGTGTAAAAGGAACAAAAACCGAAAAAAACCTTTTAGCGGCATTTGCAGGTGAATCGCAGGCACGCACCCGATATGACTATTTTGCATCTGTTGCTAAAAAAGAAGGCTATGAACAGATAGCTGCTATTTTTCAGGAAACTGCGCTCAATGAAAAGGAACATGCAAAACGCTTCTTTAGCTTTTTAGAAGGCGGCATGGTTGAAATACAGGCTCATTACCCGGCAGGTGTTATTGGCACCACCGTTGAGAATTTAAAAGCAGCTGCTGCAGGTGAAAATGAAGAGCATACCAAATTATATCCCGAAGCTGCTAAAATAGCCGAAGAAGAAGGTTTCCCGGAAATTGCATTTCTTTTCAGGAAGGTTGCAGAAGTTGAAAAACACCATGAACAACGCTATTTAGCACTAGTTAAAAATATACAGGATGGGAAGGTATTCAAAAAGGACAAAAAAGAAAAGTGGATCTGCCGTAATTGCGGTTACATTCATGAAGGTGAAGAAGCACCTGAAAAATGTCCAACCTGTCTGCATCCAAAAGCGTATTTTGAGTTGCTGTGCGATAACTTTTAATTTGTATATAGCAATAACCTAACAATTCAAATCCCCTTTTTTTATAAGGGGATTTTTTATTTTATTATCAGTATTTATTCCTAAACAATAATTTAACATAAATACTTGTACACTCCCAATTAATTTTGTTTTATGTCTCATACTTTTTTTTGACTTTTTGGACAGCCCCTGTACATTAATTATTTTTTTGTACATAAAAATACTTTTAGGAATTAACAGTATTTTATTATTGCCAATATACTATTTATTTTCTTAGTTGATTACAATTATATATTGCAGATATTAAAACAACAGCATAAAAAAAGATTTATCAGGAGCATTGCATAACATTATGAAAAGCGTATTGCAAAGGTTAAATACAATATTACCCGGCTTGATTATATCCGGTATTTTTTTCATTTATTCAATAATTATCAATATGTCCTTTTCATATATGGGAAACACCAGCTCAAATGTTGTTAATTTCATCATATCTCATTACAAATTTTTAATACTCTTTTATTTTTTAAAAATTATCATTATTTATGCACTTATTGGAATAATTAGCAGCGTATTTTTTTATTATGGCATCCTGTATCTTACTACAATTGCTAATAAATCAATTTCAGAAAAATTAATATCTGTATATACTGCGCTATTAACATTCATCATTGCGTTTCTTCAATTGTGTAAAAGTATCATCAACTATCCCCAACTGTATTTAGATACAATATTTAACAAAAATAGCATCTATAATTATTTCCAAACAGCCCTTACCAACAACTTCTCACCAACCTTTTTTTCAATTGTACAACTGATAATCCTTTTACCATTTTTGGCTGCCTTTGGAATATATACCTATAATTTAATTCTTTCAAAACGCAACCAGCTAACTTTATGGTTACTATCGCACACTATTAAAACAAAAACAATAGTAGTGGCGCTTGTAATATTTATTGTGGCGATAGTTACCGTGACAGTATCTATTCCGCATAAGAAAAATATTGATAAGCCTAATATAATTATCCTTGCATCAGACGCATTGCGGCAGGATCACTTCAGTGGATTTGGCTATCACAGGCAAACCACACCACATATTGATACTCTCATTGCATCAGGCTCAACATTTTATAATGTGTATACAGTTGTACCGCGAACTTTCCCCGCCTGGGTAAGCATCTTGACATCACAACTGCCAAACAAACACGGTATTGGTCATATGTTTCCCATGGCAAGCGCACGCGATAAAGATTTTACAACATTGCCAAAAATTTTATCCCAACATGGCTATTATACATCAATTGTAGGCGATTTTGCAGCCGATATTTTTCCACGCATTAATGTAGGGTATGATACGGTAAAAGCACCAACGTTCAACATGCGTGTTATGATAAAACAGATTATACTAAAAAATCACATATTCCTTTTGCCTTTCTTAACCAATAGAATTGGTTTTGCACTTTTTCCCGAAATACGAGAATTTGCTGAATTTGCAGACCCCAAGTTTGTTGTGGATGATATAAAATCTGAAATTAATAAAAGCATAAAAGCAAATAAACCTTTTTTTATCACAACATTTTTTTCAATAACTCATTTCCCCTACCCGGCCTGTTATCCATACTACAATTATTTTACTGATACTTCATATAATGGCCCTTTCAAATATTCAAAAAATAGAGTAGTTTCCCTGGATAGTAAAGGCGTTGCATCAGAATACCAGCCTTCATTGCAGGAGATTGAATATATTCATGCCCTGTATGATGGATGCCTGTATGCTTTTGATGAAGCTGTTGGCAAAGTAATTCAATACTTGAAAGACAAGAACCTTTACGACAACACTATTATAATCATTCTATCTGACCATGGCGAAAACCTTTATGAGCATGAATATGGAATGGGTCATGGCGAGCATCTACGTGGTAAATATAGCTTAGTAATTCCATGTATTTTTTCAGGCCCCGGCATTCCCCATGGGCAATATCGTGCTATCAGAAGTGCAATAGATATTGCACCTACAATACTAGATGTAGTATCTATTCAACAACCCCAATCCTTTGATGGAACATCCCTTTTCAAAAGCCACAATCGTATATTTGATGCTTATTGTGAAACTGGTATATGGTTTGATAATAGCGGCAACTTCTTCTTCCAGAAAAAACGAATAATGTACCCGGATATAACTGGTATATCAACGATTGATTTTGATCATAATGATGAAATAACTGTAACACCGTATTATGAAAACCTGATAACTATTGCAAAACACCGCTGTATTATTGCTAACAATACAAAGCTTATCTATATGCCAACACATTATGGCATAGAATATGAATTGTATGATATATCAAAAGACCCTGAAGAACGAAACAATATATATAAAACATCTCAGCAGTCAAATGTTATGAAGCAAAAGTTGTTTTCAATATTTAAACATTATGGTAGGATAAAATTATACAATGGTTATTTTATACCTGTTGAATAGAATTTCGTGGAGATAATCATGACAACTATCTCCACGAAATTATTATCTTAAATCTCAACTTCAGCCTGCACCTTTGTTAATACTTCAATGCCATCCTGATTTTTTACTGTAACAGCAAGTGTTGCTCTATCATCCTTTATTTCTGTTACACGCCCTTCAATAGTCAACGTATCACCCATATGCACTGGTGAAGCAAACCTGCATTTGAGCTTCTTTAATCTTCCAGGGTCAGTTATCCATGTTGTGACAGCATCAGCAGTAAATCCTAATGTACACAAGCCCTGCAAAATAGCGCCACCCAAACCCACCATCTTGCCAAACTCAGCATCAATGTGAATGGGGTTAAAATCTCCCGATGCACCTGCATAGTAAATGGCTCTGTATTTATCCACTTCCTGTTTTACTGTGAAGCTATCACCAACACTTATTGTTTTGTGTACATCCATTGTTTTCATAACTATTTCCTCACCACAAAAGTATAAATTCCTTTACATACATCTTTCTTTTCCTGATTCTTAGTCATAATTTCAATTGCAATGACATCTAACTTTTCCTTATTTTCAATATTGATAATCTTTGCATCTGAATATAACACATCACCTGATTTCACAACATCATAAAATTCAAACTCCTGCTCACCATGCACAAGCATTGCTAAATTTAGGTTGAGCTCATTGTCAAAAAATATTGGTTCAATGAGTTTTGCCCCAAACACAACGGCAAAGGTTGGTGGAGCAACTATGGCCTTATACTTAGACTTTGCAGCAAATTCATCATCAAGATAATATGGATTGGTACTTTTAATTGCCTTTGCAAATTCCTTTACTTTTTCTTTGCCAACCTCATATACCATGGTTGGCCATTGTTTACCAATATATTTTTTGTCGATAGCCATATCATTACCTCCCTGTATTAGCTTCCATATTTTTGCAACAGGTCACGGGCTATAAGGATTCTTTGAATTTCGGATGTCCCCTCTCCTATCTCGCCCAACTTTGCATCACGGTATAAGCGCTCAACAGGAAATTCCTTAATATACCCATAGCCACCATGTATCTGCAATGCCCAGCTGGAAATCTGCGTTGCAGCTTCACTTGCAAAAAGCTTTGCACAAGAGGCCAATATTGCAGCTTCGGGATTATTTATTTGCTTTGCCCATGCAGCTTTGTAAATCAAAAGCCGCGAAAGGTCAGTGAGTATCATCATGTCGGCTAACTTGAATGAAATCTCTTGATACCGGTTAATTGGTTTTCCAAAAGCTTTCCGTTCAGCTGAATATTTCACAGCCTCTTCCATGCAAGCCATCGCAACGCCTAAAGAAACTGTTGCCATACCAATTCTGCCAAACTCAAGTGTCTGCATAGCCTGTATGAAGCCTTTGCCCACCTCACCTAACACTGCATCCTCACCAACTTCACAATCCTCAAGAAAAACTTCTGATGTTGGCGAACCACGGTAACCTAACTTTTCAAACGGCTTGCCTGTTGAAAAACCAGGTGTGCCTTTATCTACAAGAAATGCCGTAACACCATTTGCAGGTCCTGCTTCCTTATCGTTATATGCCATAACCAGGCACACATCGGCAATAGGCGCATTGGTAATAAATGTTTTGGTGCCATTTAAAATCCATTTATCGCCTTTCTTTTTTGCAGTTGTGGCGATAGCGACCGCGTCTGATCCCGCCTGCGGCTCAGTTAATCCAAAGCTTCCAATTATATCTCCCGATATGATCCCTGGTAGGTATTTTTCCTTTTGCTTTTTAGAACCAAAAAGACGAATAGGCACACCGCATAGGCCACAGCTTGCACCCGCCGATAAAAATGTAGCAGCACATGCTTTTGCCACTTCCTCACCTGCAATGGCAAAATTTATTAAATCCTGATTTGTTCCACCATATTCTTCCTCATGAATCATGCCTAAATAGCCCAGATCGCCTAATTTCTTAATATTCTTCTTTAAAAGCTCAACAGATTTTTCATCACCAATATCTAGTAACGCAGCATGGGGCTTAATTTCATTTTCACAGAACTTCTTAAAATTTTCCTTTATTGATTTCTGTATATCATTCAATTCATAATTCATCTTTTACCTCCTAACGTGCTATCAGATTATAATGTTAACAATCGGGAAATAATCAATCGCTGTACTTCGGAAGTTCCGCCTCCAATCTGGGCTAACTTTGCATCACGAAGCATCCGTTCAACAGGATATTCATGAATATATCCATACCCGCCAAAAATCTGAACAGCTTCAGACGCAACCTTAAATCCCCAGTCACCAACAAAGGCTTTTGCAATTGATGCCTGCAGGTGGTTTATTGGATATCCAGCATCTTTTAATGAAGCCACCCGATACACAGCTAAACGTGCAGCTTCCAACACTACTTTCATATCAGCCAATTTGTGCTGAATTGCCTGAAAGCTTTTAATAGGCTTGTCAAATTGCACACGTTCAGACGCATATTTTGCGCATTGTTCAATCATAAATTGCATTCCGCCAATAAATGGCGCAAGCAATGCACTCCGGTCCCACTCTAAGGTCTGGTGTGCATACATAAACCCTTCGCCAATATTGCCCAATACGTTCTCTTCAGGAACTTCACAATCTTCAAAAAATACTTCTGAAGTAGTAGATGCTCTGACCCCCATTTTGTGGAAAGGCTTGCCGGTGGAAAAACCTTTAAAATCCTTTTCAACTATGAATGCTGATATGCCAGCATGTTTTTTTGATTTATCTACTGTGGCATATACAACACATACATTGGCAACAGGTGCATTGGTAATAAATGTCTTTGAGCCATTGAGTATCCATCTATCGCCTTTTTTAACTGCAGTTGTTTGCAGGGATGCTGCATCAGAACCTGCACCAGGCTCAGTTAAGCCCATACATCCAATCCATTCTCCGCTAGCAAGCTTTGGCACATATTTTTTTCTCTGCTCCTCATTGCCATGTTTAAACAATGTGTCAGTACATAAATATGTGTGTGCCCCTAAAGCCAGCATGTGCCCACTATCAACACCAGCATGGCCTAACGCTTCACCAGCAAGGCAGCATGTTACCACATCAGCTCCCTGGCCACCATATTCCTCAGGGAATGGCAAACCCAGAAGGCCCATTTGCCCCAACTTTTTCCAAATTTCAAATGAAAACTCTGATTTTAAATCAGCTTCTTCACATAGGGGAACAATTTCATTTTTGGCATATTTATATATTGTATCCCTGAATAAAAGCTGCTCCTCAGTAAACCCAAATTCCATCATTGACCTCCTTTGTTAAGTATTGTTTCAATTATTTGATTTTTTATTTTATGTGAATAATGCGCATAATCAAATGCATCAGGATCAATAACATATTGAATAATAAGCCCCTGTACCATGGAAACAATCATGGTTGCAGTATACTTGACATCAATGTTATTGAATTTTCCCTGCTCTATTCCTTCATTTAAAATATCCGAACATACATCACGATAGCTCGTATATAGTTTCTGAATGGCAGTGCGCATCCGTTCATTATGGTTTAACTGTGTCCAGAAATCCAGAAGCACATAAAAGTAATTCTTCTCCTGAATTACAAGATTACAAGCTCGCTCTATGAAAGCAGCCAATTTGTCAATAGGATCTGAAAGATGTGAAAGGTCCTGCTGCAGTGATGCACGAATATTGCGATTTATCTTCCGGAGTAGATTTAAAAGCAGGTCCTGTTTATTTTTAAAATAATAATGGATTAAACCTGTTGACATCCCAGCTTCCTGGGCAATATCCTTAATGGTGAAATTATAATATCCCTTTTTACTCACCACGCTGTATGTAGCAGAAGTAAGCTGTGCTCGCCGTATATCAAAAATATCTGATCGTTCCTTAACTTTCATTTGAATCACCATCCATATGATTGAATGTCCAATCAATATTTTTAAAAAACATATCTACATGATCTTAATCAAAGAATTATAATCATGAATGCTCATTGATTCATTGACATTCTGCTCTTGCAACCTTGTGGTCCCACCCATCAAAATCCCCTTTGAATGCACCTTATAGATTTCAGGAATATCAAAAAGCAAAAGGCTTATGTCATCATATTCTTCACGGTCCAATGCACCAACCTTTTCAATAACCTGCGATATAGCTTCTAAAAGCGAAATATGCAGCATATCATCCAGCACAATGCCACAATGCTTGATAATATCGTTGAACCCATCACTATACAAAATAACTCGCGATTGATTATTGAGTTGTATACAATC
>Ga0308389_1001018_pt1 | contig 19697 bp, 16 predicted proteins | sample Hotspr2Sample148_FD_202362 | JGI IMG/M metagenome (GOLD analysis project Ga0308389, IMG submission 202362) | Hot spring phototrophic mat microbial communities from Mushroom Spring, Yellowstone National Park, Wyoming, United States - 20040719_148 ... | reverse complement strand
GTTCTTTTAAAAGAATATATTGAATGTTTTTATGGTTTAAAAAATCTACAAGGATTTTAAGAAAAGTTTCTGATTTTAAATAATCGAATTGAATCACACTTAGGTCGTTATAAATATCGCAGATAACACCAGGAATGCCATCACTTTCGGAATGAATCAATCGAAATGCATTAGAATCCTCAAAAAGTTTTTTTTTCTTGGTATATAAATGTTCTAATTGTTGGTAAAAATAGTCATTGATATCTTGAATTTCTGTATTTCCAAAGTAAAAGATTCGAGCAACGATTTGTTGTGGTTTTTCGTAAAAGGCATACCCCACAAATTCTTTTTTAGAATTAAAAATTTTAACAATGTCGCCATTTTTTAGGGATTGTTGGGATTCTAATTTCTCAACTGCTCCAGAAAAAATCCAACGATGAAAGGAAGATAAAAAATCATCCTTATTTTTTTTTAGATAGAGATTTCCTTGTATGTTTTTCATTTTAATATCCAGAATTTTTCATTAGATGCCGAATTAAATAATAATTTACTTTATAATTAATTTGAAAAATAATGTAAATATGTTTGTTATTAAAAACTCTAAAAAATTATTTTTGGTTGCAATACTTTTTATCATCTTTTGCAAAAAAGAATATATTGGTTTTTCTGAACCAACATTTATCTACGATAGCTATCCACTGAATCCTCCCGAAGGAAAGGCAGATCTTTATTTTTCTTCGGTGCCTTATAAAAACTTTTTAGAACTTGCTTCGGATTATCAGCCTCTTTTGAATTATTTAAATCAAACTCTATCCATAAAGATTCTCTATAAACCGATTGATCAATACTATAAAGTATATGATTTGTTAAAAAACGAAAAGATCGATATTGCTCTGATTGACCCTTACTATTATAAAAAGCATAAAAATGAATTTGATTTAGAAATATTAGCAGAGTTGGTTTATACAAATACTTCTATCAACTATTTTTATCTCGTAAATAGAAATGATCAATTTATCAATAATTTAGGCGATATCAAAAAAAATATTTCTATACTAACGATTTCTTTCGATAATCCTTATTCTTTTGTGGGTTATCAATTCCCTAATGAATTTTTACAAAGAAATGAATTAAATTTAAAAAGGTTTAAGAATGTTAATTATTCAGGAAATTTCGAAAGTACTGTACAAGGTATTCTTTCGGGAAATTTCGATTTAGGTTTTGTGGATGCATTAACCTATGAAAAATACAAAGCAACTGCAATAGGTTTAAAAGTTTTGTATCGTTCAGAACCATTAGAACACTATGTTTTAGTAATAAGAAAAAATTTAGACGAAACTCTTAAAAGAAAAATAAGGAATTCATTGTTAGAACTTAGTATAAAAAATGATCAGCAAAAAAGTATATTACAATCTATCCACAAAGATTTGATAGGTTTTAGATAAAAACAATGCTGATTTTTAAGCTTAGAGGTGTTTTATGTTCAAAAAAATAAAAAATTATACTAATAGTTTATGGGAATATTTTTTAAAGTTTCCTATTAGCCTTTCAAAAAAGCTTGTTATCATGATCGCATTTTTGGAATTTGGAGCGATTGTTACAACAGGTATTTTTATCTTAATTTATTTTTATTTTATCCTTGAACAAAATTTAGATAAAAGGGCTTACGAGATCTCTCATGCCTTAGAAAAATTTACTGTGGAATCTCTTGTTATCAATGATTTTACTAGATTACAAAAAACTGCGGAAGGAATTACGATGGATCCTAATATTCGTTATATCATAGTTCAGGATAGATTTGGTCAGGCTGTTGTACATAGTAATAAACATTATGTAGGCTTAAAATTTAACGATAAAAATAGTGCCAGAGCGTTTTATGCAGAACATGAATTTTATCAAAATTATTATCGTTCGGATGGATCTTTATATACACGTGAATTTGTTTTGCCTTTAATCACTCCTTATGGAAAATTAGGTATATTAAGAATTGGAATGAATTACCAAAGTTTGGTAATTCAGCCGATGTTAAACACGTTTTATATTATTTTAATTATGATTGTTGGCTTTGTGATTATGGGAATTTTTATTGCAATTCCAGCAACAAAGATACTTCTTATACCAGTAAGAACAGTCGAGTCTGCAACCCATGATATTTCCGAAGGAGATTTAACAACAAAAGTAAATGTTTTAAGTCAGGACGAAATTGGAGAAATGGCGAGAGCATTTAATAACATGGTATCCAGTCAAAGAGAACTTGTTTCTGCTATTAGAAAGATTTCTGAAGAAATACAAAATTTTAGTAATGAATTAGCGTCCTCTTCCGAAGAGGTGTCTGCTGCATCGATTCAAATTTCCAATATTTTAAAAGAGGTATCTCAGGATGCTATAAAAGGTTCTGAATTTACCCATAAAGTAAACGAAAAACTAAATTCTTTTGCGAATCTATTAGAGAATGCAAAGCAACAAGCAGAAAAGGCAACTATCATTGCTCAAAATGCATATAAAACTTCGTATATGGGGAAAGAGAAAATTGCTACACTAAACGAAGTTTCTGATAAAATCTATAAAAGTGCAGAGTTTACTTTGTCTACGATAGAGCAATTAAACGAACTTTCGAAAAAGATTAGTCAGATCACTACGACAATTAACAATATTACAGAACAAATCAATCTCTTATCATTGAATGCTTCCATAGAGGCAGCAAGAGCGGGAGAATATGGTAAAGGTTTTGCTGTTGTAGCAGATGAAATTTCTAAATTGGCTGAACAAACCAAAAAACAGGCAAAAGAAATCAATCAGATTGTAAATCAAGTCATTGATTTTACAAAAAAAAGCGTAGAGTTAACAAAACAACAGTTTGAGCTCATTTTAGAAGAAAAAAATACCAACAAATTAGTAAATGAATTTTTCGAAAAAATCATCTTAGCTGCGAATAATATTTCCGAAGAGATTCAAACAATTAAAAATATTGCAGATAAAGAAGTAATCGAATCCAAAGAAGTTGTTCAAAACGTTAATGAATTAAACAAAATGATGCAAAAAACTGCTAGTAGAGCCAACGAGGTAAATACGCTTGCAAAGGAAACAACCAACGCAATGGAAGAAAATGCACAACAAACTCAAAAACTGAATGAACTCATCAATGACCTAAAAAAAATGGTATCTAAATTTAAAATTTAATGGATCAGATCCTATTCATCAATCAATACATTGTTGCAACAATTCTCTTAGCTTTGATTCATGGAAGTATTCCTAATCACTGGTTGCCATTTATCGCACTTTCGCGCGCAGAAAAATGGTCTACAAAAAAATTAATAATGATCATCAGTATAGGAGCAATCTTTCATAGTTTAAGTACGGCAATATTAGGTTTTTTTATTAGTTATTTTGGATATTATATTTCTTCTATAAGTCAATTAGAAAAGATTCTTCCTACTTTTTTTATGGTTTTTTTGGGAATGATTTATCTTATTATTGATCATCAAGAACATTATAATGATCCTTTAAAAAAAAAATCTATTAATCCAATTTTTTCTGTGATTTTGTTATACTTGGGTATGTTTTTTTCTCCTTGTTTAGAGATCGAAGCTATTTATTTTTCTGTGGGAAGATATGGTTTAACGAGCTTTGTTTTAATCAGTTTGATCTATACAATTATTACGTTGGTTTCTATGCTGACTTTTTCTTATCTTGCTTATAAGGGTTTACTAAAATATTTCCCTAAAATACTAGAAAAGTACGAAAAAAGAATGATTGGTTTAGTCCTAATTATATTAGGAATATTTTCTTTTTATTTTCATTAATCAGCCATATGATAATAACAAAAATTTATAAAAATATTGTTAAATAATTCTATATAAAAAATAGATAAATTATTTTACTGTATTTTTTAAAATATCTATATATGGTTCTAATGCATTTTCTAATTTATCTTCTACCGAAAAGATTTGTGCTAATTTCTGGATTACTTTATCAACTAATGAATCTGGACAGCTTGCACCAGCAGAAAGTAAAATCGTAATTGGTTCTTTTGATGGAATCCAATTGTGGCTTATCTTTACTTCGTTTTTGTGCAGATCCAAATGTCGAATGGAATTTATAGATAAAATTTCTTCATTGTCTTTAATATAATATGTTGGTAGTTTTTCTTCGCATAGTTCTACAAGATGAGATGTATTAGAAGAATTATATCCACCTACGATAACTGCCAAATCTCCATCCGAATTAAGCATTTCTCTTAATGCAGTTTGATTTTCCCATGTCGCATAACACAGTGTATCTTTTGTGTCGGCAAAGTATTCCTTATTATTGCCATATTTTTTTATGATCGCTTGTCGAAGGATTTCGCTTATCTCTAATGTTTCTGTTGCTAACATAGTGGTCTGATTTACTACTCCAATTTTTTGTAAATGTTTTTGGGGATCAAAACCATCAGAGGTTCTATTTTTAAAATGATCAAAGAATTCTTCTGTAGGACGTTCTCCTAAAATGATTTCTGCTAATATTTTTGCTTCTCTAATATCTTCTATTACCAAAGAAGGAGCATATAATCTTGCATGCGAAAAAGTAGCTTTGGTTTCTTCGTGTTTGTATCTACCATGAATCACAACTGTATAATTTTTTTTGCCTAAACTTTCTGCCCGATGCCAAACCTTTTCTACAAATGGGCAAGTGGTATTGTAAATCAATAGATTAGGACCTTTTTGTTTGATTTTTTCTAATATCTCGACAGAAATGCCAAATGCTGGAATAATTACCACATCGTTTTCTGTGACTTCTTCTAAGGGAATAAGAGGAGTTCCATTCGTCTTCATCAAGAATTGTATTCCTTTTTGCTTTAAATCCTGATTTACATGGGGGTTGTGGATCATTTCGCTGATTAAATAAATTTTTTTACCAGGATTTTCTGCAATGGCTCTATATGCTATTTCGATCGCATTTTCTACACCATAACAAAAACCAAAATGTCTTGCAATTTTTAAAATCAACTTGTCCAAGTTTAAAATTGTAGGAGTTAAATCTTTTCTAAATCGATCTTCAATACTCCTTGCTTGCTTTATGATAGAAATAATCGAAGAACGATAATAGCTTGGTATGTTAAATTGTTTCCTCATTAGGCTTCAAGAAAATTCAAAAATCTTTGTCGTCAATTCGGAATTGTTAGCGTTTTTATCTTAATAGGGTTATAAAATATTAAGATTTACTTAACAATTTTTTTATTGCGCTTTCTATACCATTTAAATTCAAAAAATACATAGGTATGATGTTTCTAATAGCATCGATTGTTTCGTGTTGCCAAGTAAATTCTCTTTGTGGATTTAGCCATACAGAGTAAGGGTAATGCTTACGAAATTCTATCAACCTCTGATAGCTATTCTTTATGTGGGCTTGTTTTTTTAACATTTCTTCGTTGGTTAATTTTTTATCTTCTTTATAATAATATTCAAAAAAAGCGTGGCGTTTATCGAAAAGTTCATAAGGATTCATACATGCATCGCCAATAAAAATAATCTTGTATTCTTTGTTAAATTTTTTGTAAAAATCTTCTAGATGGATTTTTTGAACAAACTTCGCATCTTCAAAAAGCCATTCATACAAAGTATTATGAAAATAAAAATAATGAAATTCTTTAAAATATCTTAGCTTATGACAAGCACTAAAAAATCGGTTTACTAAACTGATATATGGTTCCATACTACCACCAACATCCATTAGCAAGATCAAAGAAATCTGGTTTTTTCGAAGTTTTTCGAAAACAATCGATGGATCTCCCAAATTATTCGATGTTTTATGAACAGTTTCTTTGATGTTGATTTGTTGTTCGTTGGATTTATTCAATCGTCTTAATTTTTTTAATGCTATCTTATATTGTCTTACATTAAAAACTTCGTTGGGGTTATATTCTTCGTAAGAAACATTTTCGAATTTATCGATGGCAGTACCAAGTCCGCGATTTCCTCCAATACGAATGCCGCGTAAGTTTTTTCCCGAATGTCCAAAAGGCGAAACACCGCCAGTCCCAATCCAATATGTTCCACCATGATGTTCTTCTTTTTGTTCTTTTAATCGTTTTTCTAACTCTTCGAACAATTCCTCTAAGTCGTAATAGGGGGTTTTTTCGGGATAATCTTTGAATACCTTTCTTTCTTTTAACCATTCGTTAAGAATTTTTTCGAGTAAGTCTATATCAACGTTTGGTATGTCTATAAAATATTCCATAAATACTTGATGAAATTTCTGGTAATATTTGGTATCTTTTACTAAGGTAGCACGCGAAATAATATAAAATCTTTCTAATGTAAATATTTCTTTTTTCTGGTGTAATTCTAATATTACTTTTAGTAGATCAATAAATTCTGTTGTTGTTACGGGAATTTCTTTTTTAAGTCGATAAAAAAAATCGATAAACATAGATTCAAGAAAATACTTGTTTACGTTTATACAAATAATTTTTTATTCTTATGTCTTTGGGATTTGTCCTATTTATTGCATTAATCATTTCTTTGTTTACAAATTTATTGGTTCGAAGCAATCTATGGAAGAATTTTCTCGAAGGTTTTCGAAAAGAAGATAAATTTAGTTTGGGAAACCTCTTCTATAAATGGGGAAGTTGTCTTCGCTGTTTAACATTTTGGATAAGCTTATTTGTATTTGGCTTCTATTTTTTAGAGACATTTCATCCAACAAATATCTTTTTTACGTTTATTGCAACGATGTTTACAACTTCTCTGGCAATGGTTATAAAAAGATTAGCGAATTGGTAAAGAATATATACTTAGAGGATCTGCTACAATGCCATCGATCCATACCGAAAAATGAAGATGAGAACCAATGGCAAGTCCAGTGGCTCCTACCGTTCCAATGGGAATACCAGCTTTTACATAAGTATTTTCTGGATAATAGCGTTCGTTTAAATGCATATAACCAGAAAATATTTTGTTTCCGTGGTTGATTAAAATAAAATTTCCTTCGTAATACATTTCCGCAGAAAGCACGATTTTACCGTCAGCTAATGCATACACAATGTCGCCTGTATTTCCTTTTAAATCTAAGCCTCTATGAATAGATTTATAGGGTTGCGAAAATATCTTTTTTTTGTTGATAATTTGATAATATTGATGGATTCTTGTTTTATACCATTCGGATGTTATATAATGAAAATCTCTAGGATGTGATAGACGATTACTGAATAAATTCGGTAAGTTTTCCGAAAAAGCGATCTTTTTGATTTCTCTTTCTTTTTTTATTCGTTCGTCTAATTCTTTTTGCTTTTCTGGTGGTAGAATTTTTTTTTCGAAAATCAAAGGAGTATCCGAATAGGGAAATTCTCTTAAATATATGTTTAGTTCAATTTCTTTTTGGAGTTTTTCTTTGTTTGGATTTTGTATGATCCATATAAATTTATTCTTAGGTTCTTTTAATTCTGGGGGAAATACATAAATCCCATTGTATCCAAAGGATTTTTGATTTAAGGGGATATTGCGTTCCATTGTTTTATAATAAACCTGATGTGTATAATCTTTTAATACAACATTTGGAGTATCGTCTTTTGGTAGAATTTCTATGTAAAAGATTTCTCCGCGAGAAAAACTCTTACAATAGATGATCAATTTCCATTGATCAAAATAAAAAACCTTTTCTTGAGGTTTTGTAGGAGTCCAATTTATGGGAACTTGAATAAACGTTTGATTTCGTTCTATCCATATAGTGTTTGCCCATAAAAAAGAATTGAATACTAAACCAAAAACAAAAAAATAAAACAATGATTTTAAGTATTGTTTTTTTCGGATACGAGTGGGAAAATCTCTTTTGGTTTTTGCTCGGTCCATTGTCTCTTTTTATAACAATTTATACAATTTTCGAAACAGACAAGAAAAAAAAGTATATTTTTTATTCTATCAGTCTGATTTTTTTTGTATTTTTTCTCGTAAAAGCGAAAACACCTTCAAGAGTAGAGATTCAAATATATTCCAATAAAGTATTATTTCTGGAAGAAATCGAAAATCAAATTCCTGTTATAATTAACAAAGAAAAAAAACCTATAATACTTTATTTTTATGCAACTTGGTGTCATTCTTGTGAACATATAGAAGAAAAGTTATCGCGCAAGGAAGTGGGAGAATTAATCCAAAAAGGATGGATTTTTATTAAAGTAGACGTAAGTGATTACGAAAAATACGAAGAGCATCTTTTAAAATATTATGGTGTGTATGGAGTACCAGCATTAGCATTTTTTGATAAAGAAGGCAACATCGTTAAACCCTTTACAATGGTAGGGGAAGAAATCCCCCTAAGAACACTTATATCAATTCTAAGACAATTTGGTGTATTCGAAAATCCAATTTAAAAGATATTCAGATATTTTATTCCAAATTCAAGAAAAAAACTATTTTCTTTAATTGTTTTTAGAGTAGGATTAGAAAATAATACTATTGGAGAAATTAAATTAAAATTCGTTTGTGGTAATAAAAGAACACTATAACTTTTTAACTCTTTAAAAGTGGTTTCGTATTCTGTCTTGCTAATTCTCATATAAACGATTCCGTTAGAAGAATATTTATTTTGCCACAAGAAAGAAATTTTATTTCCTTTAAATGTGCCGTTAAATTCGGATTTAAAAACAATCATATTCGATAGATTCGAATCATTTAAATTTAAATTATATTGAGAAATTTTTTGATTTAATTGCGATTTACCTAACAAAAAAATATGGAATTCCAACAAGAATTCTGAAGAAAAGATCATCAGAAAGCGAAAGGGAATTCCGATCGAAAGTGCATTTTGTGTAAGTTGATTTTTGATTGAACTATCAGTTATATATCCATTGTAAATTTCGAATTCATCTGTAAAAGAATTTCGAATCGAAGTAATTAGTGTAGCGTTAGAATTGGACACAAATTCTAAGTTTCTATTAAAATATCCAATTTCTATATAAGGGAAGATGTAATTCCAAAAAAAATCCAAATATTCACTTGTTCCAAATTTAAAAAAGATTGTATTAGATAGGTTTAAATATTTTTTTTGATTGTATTGATTTTCGGAATAAGTTTCGTATTGGGGTTGGCTAATCGAATCAAAAATTTTTTTGTTGGGAATAGAGATAAATTTAGGATTTGGTTTTTGGATATTTCCTGTGATTAGAAATCCCGTTTCCAGATTTTTATAATCATAAGACATGCCTGCATGTAAATTTCCAGCCCAATTCCAAGTTGGCAAAGACTTCATTTGTATTTTTAGGTTTTGATTATAAAGACTTTGATTGTTTTGTACATAACTAGAAAAAATATTGTAGTATTGATAAAATTGATTTAGTGGAATGTTAAAGCTTCCTAATCCAATACCAAGCTCATATTGAAACTGAAGTTTTTTTTGTTCTACTGGTAGTTCGATAACTTGTTTTTCTTCTAGTTCTTTTTGTTGAAGTTCTTGTAAGCGTTTTTCTTCTTCCAGTTTTTGTCGTTCTAGCTCTTCTTGTTGTTTTTGAAGTTCCTCAAGTCTTTTTTGTTCCTCGATCCTTTGCTGAAGTTCTTGAAGACGTTTTTCTTCTTCGAGCTTTCTTTGTAATTCTTCTTGTTCTTTTTTTAATGCTTCTAATCGTTTTTTTTGCTCTTCTTCTTTTTGTTTTTGAATTTTACGCAATTCTTCGTCAGATATATAAACAATTTTTTTGATTTCTTCTTTGTTGATGGATATGAATTGTTTATTTTGTAATTGGATTTCTACTTTTGTTAAGGTTTGACGAACAATTGTGCCTCTATAAACATTACCGTTTTTTAAATAAATTATATCTGCATTTAAAATTATGGGTTGCAATAGCAAAATAAAAAAAATGATTTTTTTCTTCATGTATAATAGCAGAATTATCAATGTTTATTTGTGTAAACACTTTTTATTTTACCATCACTTATTAATAATAAAAAAAATTATTAAGAAAAAAAATTATGATTGATCTATTTTTATTTTAGTTTATGATGGTTAAAATTATTTTAAGGAGAAAAATATGAAAAAGACATTAACTTTTTTTACTTTAAGTATGTTGTTGTTGGCTTTAAATTGTGCAACACCAGGTTTTGGACCCATTGGTGTTTTATTTACATCTGCAAAAATTGGTACTTATGGCACAGGAAAACCTGCTAGCAAAACGGGAGAATCTTGTGCATTTTCTGTACTTGGACTTATTGCAATTGGAGATGCTTCTGTGGAAGCTGCAAAAAGTCGAGGTGGTATAAACGATGTCTCTTATGTGGATTATGAAATTTTTAATGTATTAGGATTGTATGCTAAATTATGCACTATGGTTCGCGGAAATTAATGGTTTTATTGCCCCGCGAAGGGGCTTTTATTATTTGGGTCGCGGAATTTCTATAAGTTCACCTAATGTTGCAAATAATGATGCACCTAATCTCGATATAGGGTTAACCTTTTTGGGATCAACGATGATTCTTCCTTTACTATCTTTTTCTATGCAAGAATCATCAATATAAAGATATTTAACAAGGCCTAAGATTAATCCTTGTGGGGTTTCTCCTATTTCTATGATTTGGTATTTTTCGCATACGAATGCTACTTTTGTATTTTTTATTCTTGGCAGTGTTGTAATAGTAGAATCAAAATATTCTAATTCCAAGTTTAATCGATTCAATTCTGATTCTCCGTGTGGTAATGTGGCAGAGCTTTCGTTTACTTCTTTTACAAATTCCACTGATGGTATATGAACAATAAAATGATTTCTTTCTTCGATGTTGACCCAAGTATCTTTTTTGGTTCCATCGGGTTTTATTCCTATGGAAATAAAAATAATTGGAGGGTCGCTTGCGATACCATTAAAATAAGAAAATGGTGCAAGGTTAAAACTTCCGTTTCCATTATCGGTTAAAACCCATGCAATAGGTCTTGGGATTAATGTTTGTATAAACTGATAATAGACTTGATTAGGGGATAAATCTTTTAGATCTAGGATCATAAGGCAAGATTTAATTAGAACGTCTTATTGACTATTTTTTTTTAGTTGGGTTTTTTCTATGTATACCACTCTATTTCGTCCCTGTTTTTTGGATTCGTACAAACCATAATCTGCGGCACTAATCAGTTCTGTTATATCCGAAAATTCTGGATACATCGCAATACCAATACTTACTGTACATTGAAAGTTATAAGAATTAAAATGATGAAGCACTAAAGAAAAATTTTTTCTTAATCGTTCCATAATTTTTATTGCAATCTCTTTTTCTTGAACGTTCAAAATTACACCAAATTCTTCTCCGCCATATCGACCAATTAAGTCGTAATCCCTTAGATTATGTTTTAGGAATCTGGCTAAATTGACAATAACTTGATCCCCTGCTTGATGTCCATATTGATCGTTAACCTTTTTAAAGTTATCAATATCTATTAGAGCATAGGCAAATCCTTGGTGTGCTTTTTTAAAAATATTCATCTTAAAGGATAATTTTCTTAAAAAAGAATGATGATTGTATAAGTTCGTCATTAAATCTTTTTCGAGGGCGCTTTTGAATAGCTTGTATTTGTGATATAAAGAAAAAACAGTTGTAATGAACAATTCTGGTTGAGTTGGATGAATTATATAAGCATCGCCACCTTTTTGCATTGTATAGATATAACGATGAATATCTTTTTCTTTGGAAATAAACAGAATGGGGATATATTTTAGCTCGGGAATTTGCTTAAGAATAGAAGCTAATTCTATTCCTAAAAAGTCTGGATAATATAAATCCAAAATAATACAATAATAAAGTTCTTGTAGAATTAAGATGTTCTTTTCGTTTAATAATTCTCGTATTTGTTCGAAAGAGAAAACTTCTACATCGAATCGTGCTTGCTTTAATAGATCAATGTAAATATCATTATAACTTTCTTGGTTTTTTATGTATAAAATATGAATTGGTTCTGCAATTTGCAATTCTAAAAAATAATCTATCGTATTTAAAATTTCGTTTATAGGAATATTTTTTGTTTCTTCGTTGATGTAAAAGATTTGATTACCTCCAATACGAACGATATCTAATCGATGATCAAAATCTTTTTGACGATGGGATTCATTCAACAAGAAGATTATATTGCATTTATGTTTTGTTTCTTCTAAGATTTCTGCTACAATCAAATTGACGTCGGATATTTGAGAATTATAGTGTAATATGACTATATCGGGTTTTTGAATTTTTAGAAAAGGTAATACTTGCTGTAATGTTGCAAATTCAAAAATCTGATAGCCATATTGGGTAAATTCTTTGGATAAAATCAGTCTGATTTCGATGTTAAAAGAAACAATAAATATGTTTTTTTTTAACCTATGTTGAGAACCCATTAATTTTGCAAATAATCTAAAAAAATCTTTTAGTCAATCATTAATAACATCTTAAAACAATTGATTTGACGCTGTAACTAAATAAAAAAAATTATAAAAAATTTAAATTATGTCTTTATAAAGGATGATGCATGATAGAAAGATATAGTAATCCAGAGATTTCGCGTATTTGGACGTTAGAAAATAAATACAGAATCTGGCTTTGGATAGAATTAGAAGTTTGCGAAGCTTGGTATCGTAGAGGTTTAATTCCCGAAGAAGATATAGCTCAAATAAGAAAAAAAGCGAATTTTGATGTTAAAAGAATTGCCGAAATCGAAGAAGAAGTTCAACATGATGTGATTGCATTTTTAACTAACGTAAAAGAACATGTAGGTAAAGCTGGTAGATGGATTCATTATGGTTTAACGAGTTCTGATGTAGGAGACACTGCATTATCCATACAATTGGTTCAGTCTGCTGATATCATTTTACGACGTATTGATAGTGTATTAGAAATATTGAAGAAAAGAGCATTAGAGTTTAAAGATTTAATCATGATTGGTAGAACCCATGGTATTCATGGTGAACCTATTACCTTGGGGTTGAAATTTGCTCATTTTTATGCCGAGATGTTGCGAAATAAAGAACGATTGATCGAGGCAAAAAGACAAATTGCTGTCGGAAAATTAAGTGGAGCGGTTGGTACATTTTCTAATTTGAACCCCGATCTCGAAGAAGAAGTATGCGAAAGGTTAAGATTAAAACCAGAAAAAATTGCAACACAAGTTATCAGTAGAGACAGGCATGCATTTTTTATTTCTGTATTAGGAATTATTGCTGGAACATTAGAACGTATGGCACAAGAAATTCGACTTCTACAAAAAACCGAAGGTAGAGAAATCGAGGAACCTTTCGCGGAAGGACAAAAAGGATCCAGTGCTATGCCCCATAAAAGAAATCCCGTCATTAGCGAAAGAATCTGTGGTTTAGCAAGAGTAATTCAATCCAATGTTATGACAGCATTAAGAAATATGCCTCTATGGCACGAAAGAGATATTTCTCATTCTTCTGCAGAAAGAGTTATTTTACCAGACAGTACAATTGCTTTAGATTATATCTTAGATAAAATGTGCTATATATTAAACAACCTTCATGTTTATCCAGAAAATATCCAACGGGTTTTGAATACTACAAGAGGATTAATATTTTCTCAGAAAGTTTTGTTAGCATTAGTGCAAAAAGGATTAGAGCGAGAAGAATCCTATAAAATCGTTCAAGGATTAGCAATGGAAGTATGGAATGATCCTAATCTACACTTTAAAGAAGAAATTCTAAGGCGAGATATTTTTAGAAAGTATCTAACAGAAAAGGAAGTAGAAGAAATCTTCGATCTTAAAGCATTTTTAAAAAATGTTGATGCTATCTATAAACGTTTAGAATTATTATAAAAAAAAATATTAAAATTTAGAAACAATTCCAAATGTGATTCCCGATAATCCCAAAGAAAAAGTAGAGGTTTGGTTTGCTGGATCTCCTTTATAAAAAAGTTGTACAAACTGATCTAATAATTCAACCTTGATTGAATTCTGCGTGACATAAATAATGTATCCTTTGGGTGTTAAATATTCATCGTCTAAAATGAGTGGTAAAGTCCAATAAAATCCCCATTTAAAACCTACTTTACTTAATGTAACAGAAAAACCTAATTCGTAATACATATTCATATTAAAAGATAAATTCTTTTTTACATAAAGAATTTGTGTAGCTGTTAAATATTGTCTTGATTGACTATCATAATATTGATAAGCGGGCGAGAATGTAGATAATTTTCCGTTTAGGCTAAACAGTTCAAAATCTATAATATTGTAAATACTAAATATATACCAAAATTTTCCATTGAAACCTATTCTATACCCAATTCCTTGGGTTTTTACATCAGTTGTACCATCTATAAAAGAAGTAGAATTAGGATAATTAATAGAATTATACAACAAAAATAGATCAGGTGGAATACCAAGTTGCCATAATTCTTTGTCTTGTAGTTGTCTTGATTGGGTTCTATACGACCCTCTCGATACAATTTCAAAATAATAAACAGAAAATTCATTAGAATCTTGAAAATAATCCAATGGACCTACACCAAACCTAATTTTATTTTCTTTATAATCATTCAAATATGTATCTAATGTATTATAGTTGTTGGTATCAAAATATTGACGATATTCTAATCGATTATCATAAAAATTGTATTGTATTCCAAAGAATGCATTAGAATCTCTATCTTTTAAAGTATAAGAAATTTTTCTTTTAGGAGATTGATCTTTAATATAGGTATTTTGAAAGCTAAATATATTGTTATTGGATTGGAATTGGTTAGCAATTCGGATACTACTTATAACAGAACCTAAATCTTCTGGTGGTTTTTTGTTACTTTTATTTGTTTGTACAAAACCATATTCTAAAAAGCTTATAAAATTTCCGAACAATGGATTTTCTAAAACATCGCTTAGATTTGAATTTGACTCACCAACTTCTTTATTTATATTAGTGTAGTTGTTATTTAAATTTAGTGATTGAGGCAAAATAGTTACAAATGAACCAAACATCAAAAAAAGGATGAGTTTTCTCATAAACAAACATTTATATAAATTCAGCATAATAAATTACTATTTACTATTTTAAAAGAAGATTGTCAAGTGATTTTTTAATGATTAAGAAATTTTTATTTATTTAGTAAATATTGTTATAAAAAATTCTATTTGTCTAATTCTTTTATCCAAGGTTTATAATCGAGGATTTGTTGGTAAGAATAGGGGCAATTATTAGGGAAATCGTTTTGAGAGGGGATTTTACCAAAGATTTTTTTTGCTAATGGGATGTTTTCTGGCTTTTCGAACCAAGAGATCAAATGGTTTATTGCTTTATTCCAAGCTTTTTGTAATTCATCTTTGGATTGAACTTTTAGAGAGGGGTTATCATCGAATAGGTCGTTTAGTAGTAATCTTGCATGGATAATACTACGAACCCAATCGTTTCCCATATTTTTATGGATTCTAAAATGTTCCCATTTGTAGAGGTGTTCGAGGATGATGGTCATAAAGTTGATCATTTTTCTTAGTTCGGATCTACCCATATCTTCGAGTTCTTCAATGAGGTTAATCCAATCAACGGCATCGAAGTTTTTGGATTTAAGTAATTCGATGTTTTTTTGGATCCAGAGGTAGAAATCTTTATCGTAGAGTTCTTTGAGGTTTTGTTGAGATATTTGTGTTGACATAGTTTCTCCTTTTATGGTTGAATCCAAGGTTTATAATCGAGGATTTGTTGGTAAGAATAGGGGCAATTTTTAGGGAAATCGTTTTGAGAGGGGATTTTACCAAAGATTTTTTTTGCTAATGGGATGTTTTCTGGCTTTTCGAACCAAGAGATTAATCTTCTTACAGCGCTTTTCCATGCAGTTTCTAAAAATTCTTGGGGTTTGTTTTGTAAAGAGGGATGTTTTTCGAGTAAATCCAACAGATGATTTCTGGCATTTAGGATGCTATGAATCCAGCTATTCCCCATATTTTTATGGATTCTAAAATGTTCCCACTTGTAGAGGTGTTCGAGGATGATGGTCATAAAGCTGATTAAGCTGTCAATATAACGTCTACCCATATCTTCGAGTTCTTCAATGAGGTTAATCCAATCAACGGCATCGAAGTTTTTGGATTTAAGTAATTCGATGTTTTTTTGGATCCAGAGGTAGAAATCTTTATCGTAGAGTTCTTTGAGGTTTTGTTGAGATATTTGTGTAGACATAGTTTCTCCTTTTATGGTTGAATCCAAGGTTCGTAATCGAGGATTTGTTGGTAAGAATAAGGGCAATTTTTAGGGAAATCGTTTTGAGAGGGGATTTTACCAAAGATTTTTTTTGCTAATGGGATGTTTTCTGGCTTTTTGAACCAAGAGATCAAATGGTTTATTGCTTTATTCCAAGCTTTTTGTAATTCATCTTTGGATTGAACTTTTAGAGAGGGGTTATCATCGAATAGGTCGTTTAGTTGTAATCTTGCATGGATAATACTACGAACCCAATCGTTTCCCATGTTTTTGTGGATTCTAAAATGTTCCCATTTGTAGAGGTGTTCGAGGATGATGGTCATAAAGCTGATCATTTTTCTTAGTTCGGATCTACCCATATCTTCGAGTTCTTCGATGAGGTTAATCCAATCAACGGCATCGAAGTTTTTGGATTTAAGTAATTCGATGTTTTTTTGGATCCAGAGGTAGAAATCTTTATCGTAGAGTTCTTTAAGGTTTTGTTGAGATATTTGTGTAGACATAGTTTCTCCTAATATTATTTTACAAAAAGATAAATCTTTTGTAAATTCATTTTTTTTTGTTTTCAGGTCTTGTAAAAATTTTTATATAAATATAAAAATTCTTACAGAAATGTTGGTTTATACTTAATTTTCTTGACATAAAAGATTTTATTTATTTATATAGTTTAAAAATATTGACGATAATATAAAATAGCACATTGGAGGGGAGATGTTCGATTTATTAAATCATTACAATGTTTTTTTAAACTTTTTTTCTTTTGGTAGCATGCTTGTAACTTTCTTTACCTTCTTTTTTGCCGTTTTCTTTTTTACGATAAAGAATCGTTCTCCCTATACAACTGCATTGGCACAAGCATTTTTATTTTTTGGTTTTTTTAACTTAGGTTATTGGATTTCTGCAATGATTTATCATCCTGCTGCTGCGGCACATCGATTTTTAACAGTAGGTTTTGTATACCCATCTTTGATGTATTTAGTGCAATTTCAGTTTTTGTTCCCCGAAAGTACTCATCCAAAAATACGAAAATTATTTTTATTTGTTCAGTGGGCAATTGGATTTGTTATTATCACAATCTTTTATTTTTTAACCCGAAATGTGGAATATAAATTTCATTTTACAGGTCATTACTGGGATTATGATGCAGAGTATATAAGCCGTATTGTTGCATATTTTATTATGCTTTTTGTTTTGTTGATTGCAGTTGTGGGTATATGGAGAATCATTTTATTAAGAAAAAATAAAAAATACAGGAATGCATTAATCATTTATACAATTAGCGTTCTAGTAGGTGCTGTTGTTCCAGCAGTTCTTAATACTATGAGTAGGGATGGTGCTGTCGATAGAGGGGTTTTCATAAACGCATTGGTAATTTTCGAAGTTTTGGCATTTTTTGGAATAGTTATTCTCTATATAAATGTTACAGAAGATAGAACCACTTTTATGGCAAAGATTGTGGGTATTACAATTGTTACCTTCTTGTTATTAATGCAAGGTTTGGCATACATTACCCTGGGTGATAAAGAAAAAGAATACGATGCATTGCGAATCGAAAATTTAGAAAAAGCCATCAAAGCAGAAATTTATCCCCCAGAAATGGTTTATTTATTAAAATATGATCTTAAAAATCACGAATACAATTATCTCTATTCTCGTGAGGATTATTTTAAAGCTTCGAATAACATAAAAATACCCTTTGAATATTATTTATCAGATTTAGAGAATACAGCTTTCTACGAAAGGATAAAAAACTACGAAGGAAAAAACTTTAAACAATATTTAGAAAAAGAATTATCTAATTCGCCAGAAAATTTTATAGCATATAAAATCATTATTTTAGATTTTTTAAAAAATTATTCTGAGAAAGATAACGAAAAATTAAAACAAGATATTTTGAGTTACTTCGATAAATTAAATAAATTAACCTTTGTTCATTACAACAGAATTACTTTTATCCATGACGAAAGCTTTCGAAAAGAAGTAATAAAATATTTAGATAAAACTCCCAAAGAGTTTCGTCCTTTTGCAGAGGTTATAAAACAAATTCTAAAAGATAATCAAGATGCATCTGGCAAAGTCTTAAAACTAAAGATTTATCAGTACTTAGCGCCATTAAAACCTCAAAAAGTTCGCCACTACAGAGCAAGTGAAGATCGTTTTACGCACTATGTTAGTTATGTAGAATACGATTTGAACAATCACATAGTTTACGAAGGTGGTTTTAGATACATAGATTATCGAGCCTTTATCCACAAATCTGCTTTGCAACAAACTATTATCTTTTTGATCATATTTTTTGTTGTAACGGTTATTTATCCTCTATTCTTCCGAGGTAGCTTAATTAAACCATTGGATGAACTATTGGATGGTGTTAAAAAAGTAAATCGCGGAGATTTAACAGTCAAAGTGCCAGTGTTTGTGCAAGACGAGATTGGTTATTTGGCTACATCCTTTAACAAAATGGTGGATTCCATTCGAGAAGCAAAAGAGCAACTACAAGATTATGCGAATCACCTAGAAGATAAAGTACGCGAAAGAACAGCAGAGTTAAATGCATCTCTCGAAGAAGTAAGACGATTAAAGCAAATGCAAGATGGGGATTATTATCTAACATCGTTGTTGCAAAAGCCGTTAATGCTTAACTTTAATAAATCGAAGAGAGTACCAACAGAATTTATTATCAAACAATACAAAGAGTTTGAATTTCGCGGAAAAACATCAGAAATCGGTGGAGACATTTGTGTTACTGGAAATCTTCGATTAGGAAAATCCCTCGAAACTGCAAAACGCTACATTGTTGCAATGAATGGGGATGCAATGGGAAAATCTACACAAGGAGCAGGTGGAGCGCTCGTAATGGGTGTTGTGATGAATGCTATTATTGCTCGATCTGCACGGCATGATAGAGTTTTAGACATGACGCCAGAAGAATGGATTACAGAGGTTTATGAAGAAATCCATGGAGTATTTTCTGCATTCAATGGGTCGATGTGTATTTCATGTGTGGTAGATTTAATCGACGAAGAAACGGGCAAGATGTATTATTTTAATGCAGAGCATCCTTTCCAAGTTCTATATCGCAACGGAAAAGCATCTTTTATCGAAGAAGAACTAAAATTACGTAAATTAGGTTTGGCTTCTGAATATCCTTTCGAAGTGCAAACCTTCCAATTAGAACCGGGCGATATTGTCATTGCTGGTTCAGACGGTAGGGATGATATCGAAATTGGAACAGAAGAAGGCGTAAGAATAATTAACGAAGATGAATATTTATTCTTGCAAGTTGTAGAAGAAGCAAACGGAGACTTACAAGCAATTTACGATGGAATAAAAAAACGAGGAAAAATAACCGACGATACTTCTTTGCTAAAAATTCATTTTGTTCCCGTAGAGGCAAAAACACAACAAACAAAGCCAGAAGCAACTTCGGACCAAGCTAAAAGAGAAAAAGGATTAACATCAGAAAAAGATTTTATCTATAAGCAAGATCAAACAGAACCTACAACCAACGAAAAAATCCAAGTTATTGTTCTAGACGAAGAAGATCCAAACTCTGTAATCAAAGAAATGATATTAGAAAACAATGAGT